>TARA_R110001592_G_scaffold363395_1_pt1 | contig 95367 bp, 92 predicted proteins | sample TARA_R110001592 | Tara Oceans TARA_R110001592 (sample SAMEA4398387) | marine metagenome | biome: Polar Biome; feature: [SRF] surface water layer (ENVO:00010504); material: water (ENVO:00002006), including particulate matter (ENVO:01000060) such as... | depth 5 m
CTCACCTATTTCAAGTAAGGTGTCAGATCAGGTCTGAACTATTACACCTGATATCACTTTTCTGGGCCCCGGCATCGGCAAGCGCCAGCTCCACCGCTTCCCGCGTCAGATCTTTGTAACTACGCTCAAGGTGTCTACCGAACTTCGTCATGCCGACACCTGCTATATAGATATCACTCATTTCGTTTGCCTCCTGAAGTTATTGCCGAGTTAACGTCCTTCAAACCTGGGCTTACGTTTTTCCACAAAGGCGCTCAAGCCTTCGCTCATATCATAGGAGCGCTGGTGCCTGAGGTATTCAACCTGCTCGTGTAAAAGGGCATTGTCACGACTCTTGTCCAGTGCCGCATTCGCTACAGCTTTCATCCGACGCAAAGCTATAGGGCTTTTTTGGGCGATATGCAACGCCAGGCGCTGGGCCGCGTCTTGAAGGTTCTCGTCTGCCACCACCTCGTTGACAAAGCCATAGCCCTTCATTTCCTGGGAAGATAGGGTCTTACCGGTAAACAACAAATATTTGGCAACGTTATGTGGAATAATACGCGGCAAAACGGCGGCACCACCGGCACCGGGATAGACGCCAAAATTGGCATGGGCATCGCCGATTTTAGCGCTCTGAGCAGCGACAACCAGATCGGCGCACATAGCTGCCTCCAATCCACCAGCTACGGTGATACCGTTAAGTACGGCGATAACCGGCTTGGGGAAGTCACGTAGCGGGTTCAGCACGTTGTTACAGAGTCGATCAACAAAATTCGTTTCTCCGGGCGGCAAATCAAAACTATCCAATACTTGTTTCAGGTCGGCACCCGCACAAAAAGCAGTACCGCTTCCCGTGATCGCCAACACCCGCACTGCGTCATCTGAGGCTATTTGAGAAAGATATTTTTCGAAGAGGTCTATCATATCAATGCTGATAGCATTCATATCATCCGGCCTATTCATTGTTAACCAGGCAATTCCGTCTCTGTTTTCATACAGAAGGCTCGCTTCGTCCATCGGTGATACTCCTTCCCTGCTGAAGAACTCGTTACCCCGCGAGTCCATTCTCCGTCATGTGACCATCGAAACGTGAGGCCTCTGATCTAGGTCAGCGGAGTCTCGTTTACGCCGTGCCGCCCGCTGTCTGACTTATCAAAGAATTTTTTTAGCCGTTCTTTAGTTTCTGGGCGAGCCACAAGGCTATATCCATTAATGGCCTCGATTCGTAGTTGGTCGTCAAGATCCTTCCCGATAACATCGAGGATAGTTTCCTTGGCGGAGCGAACACCGATTTGATCATTGCGCAGGATCTGGCTCGCTATCAATTCCGCACGCGCCATGAGTTCATCATGAGGCACAACCTCTGAGACGAGACCCCATTGCAATGCTCTTTCCGCTGTAATCGGCTCAGCAGTGAGTAACATTTGCATGGCGGCTGATACACCAGCAGAATTGACTAGGCGCGGTATGCCGCCGTCGCAATGGTGAAAGCCCCGCCGTGCTTCGAATGATCCGAACATAGCGCGCTCCGACGCGATCCGGATATCGCAAGCCAGGGCGGTCTCGAAACCGCCTGCCAATGCCCACCCATTAACTGCCGCTATAATTGGTTTAGGTATTCGATGAAGCCCTCGAGTGATCCCGCCCAAACCAGTCTTGACATTGTCAAGTACCGCTTTTGCACTCGCCCCAGCCCAACTATTCACGTACGAGTTTAGGTCCGCGCCGGCGCAAAATGCATCGCCGGTTCCCGTTAAGATAGCCACATCAACAGCGTCATCGTCACGGAAGTCTTCCCATATTTCCCACAGTTTTAGGTGAGTATCGGGGTTAATCGCATTCTTCACTTCTGGGCGATTGAGCGTGACGTAGGCAATTCTCCCGCGCTTTTCATATATAACAGTGTTCATTTAAATACCTCCTGGAGGTTGTATTAGAGGAGTGCGTCTAACGGGCTTGCATTCGCGCGGCGGCGTCGATGCGAATACACTCGCCGTTCATGTATTGGTTCTCCACCAGGAACTTCACGAGATGCGCGAACTCCGCCGGATCACCTATTCTTTTGGGCGCCTCAATGGTCTCTATTAGCGAATTGACGACTTTGTTACCCAGCCCTTTTGCAAGTTCGGTCAAGAAAAGACCTGGCGCTATCGAATTAACCCGAATGTTTAGCGGGCCGAGTTCGCGCGCTGCAGGCAGACTTAAGCCCACAACTCCCGCCTTGCTCGATGAATATGCGCTTTGACCAATCTGACCCTCGAATGCTGCACCAGAGGCAACATTGACGACGACACCACGTTCTCCGTCTTTAGGTTCGTTCTTCGCCATACTCTCGACACACAGGCGCATAACATTGAACGTTCCGATCAAGTTGATGTTGATAACGCGCACGTAATTCTCTAATGCGCTAGCCTTGCCTGTCTTATCAAGAATTTTCGACGGCCCGGCAATTCCGGCGCAGTTAACGCAAATATCGACATTTCCGAAATGCTGTACAACGAAATTGATCGCAGCTTCAACGGATGCCTGGTTCGAGACATCCGTCGCAACGAAACACGCCACATCGTCTCCAAGTTCTGTCGCGTATGCTTTTCCGGCATCTTTATTCGCGTCTAGTATGGCGACCCTCGCTCCGGAGGCACATAGCATCGATACCGTGGATTTACCCAGGCCCGAAGCGCCACCCGTAACGACGGCCACTTTATCTTGAATATTCATAACGACAATTCGTCCTTGTTGGAGCGGTACGAGCGGAATACCCTGCTAACGGATATCTAGTCCTCCAGCCAAGCAGTTACTCGAGCGTTATATATCTGCTTCGATGAACTCCCCTCCGATTGAGCAGACGGTACATCACAGTTTGCCAGCGCACACCACCCCGAGGGGTAGTTCTTGTACTTTTATCGCCCACACCAGCCTCCTGTTGATTTCTCTCGCTGGAAAAAAATGAAGCGCGCAGCGATACCCTATATTTCGCAGAACAGGCAATCGTGAAATGACGCTCAATTAGAGACCGCGCCGTGCCCAAGAAATAGAGGGAAATAGAGGGGTCGGTGACAAGCGATTCTCATTTCTAAAAGAAATCACAATCAGTTGACCTGAAATCGGGCTGGCTACTGTTATTATCGACAAATATGCGGATGAGACGAGGAGATGCCGCCGAATGACAGCTAAACCGTCTGCAAGCGAGTTCAATGTGATTGTCATCGGGTCCGGCATGGGCGGAATGACGACGGCTACAGCGCTCTCCCGGTTGGATCATAAAGTCCTGCTACTTGAGCAAGCGCAGACGATTGGCGGGCTGACTCACGCTTTCACTCGCGATGGTTTCACCTGGGATGTCGGCCTCCACTATTGCGGCACATTCGGCCATGACCAGCTTGCGGGCCGTATCCTGGACTGGCTCAGCGGTGGAGCAATCGAGTTCCGTTCGGTCGGTACTGTCTACGACACGCTGCACTTCCCGGATGGATTTGAGATTTCCATAGGGCGCCCGGCTGAAGTCTACAAGATGGAGCTTAAAGATCGTTTTCCCGATAATGTTGCCGAAATAGATGCCTACTTCGAGGCGTTGCTGTCGGCGGAGGAAGCCGGACACATGGTGGGTGTCGAGCGAGCAATACCCGAGCCATTCCGCTCCGCCCATCACTGGTGGAATAAGAGGAAGATCCAGCGCTGGTGCAGTCGCACGACTGGTGAGGTCATCGCGGAACTCATCAGCAATCCGCAGCTCGCTACCGTGTTGTCGGCGCAGTGGGGCACCTATGGCGGCAAACCGAAAGAGGCGAGCTTCGCCATTCACGCCACTATCATGGGCCACTATCTTGAAGGCGCCGCCTATCCCGTCGGCGGTGCCGCCGCCATCGCAAGGGGACTTGTTCCGGTGATCGAAGCGGCGGGTGGCAGTGCCCGAGCTGGAACTCCGGTTAGTGAGATATTGCTAGAAGATGGCAAAGCCGTGGGTGTGCGCACCAAATCTGGTGAAGAATTCAACGCGCCCTTCATCGTCTCGGCGATCGGCGCCGGTGAAACCGTGAAGCACCTGCTACCGGAGGAAATTCGCGAGCAGGACTGGGCTAGAGAGATAGCTACTTTCAAGCCGTCGATCTGCCATTTCGATCTCTTTCTCGGCTTCGAGGGAGACATCGCCCAACACGGGGCGACGCGCTCGAACCATTGGTTTTACGAAAGCTGGGACACCAATGATGCCATCTGGGCAGCGGCAGGCAGCGAGCCAATTCCGATGATGTTTGTGTCGTTTTCGTCTCTCAAGAATCCCACTCATGATCCAGGTCCGACGAACAAGCACACCGGTGATATGCTGCTTTGGGCCGATTGGTCGTCGGTGGCCAAATTTGCGGATGGAGGTGCTGATAAATATGCCGACGAGTGGGCATCGTTCAAGCAGAGTATCGAGTCCAGAATGATGAACTTCTTCATGGAGAAGTTCCCGGATCTGGCACCGCTTATCGTCTACCATGAACTTGGCACGCCACTCGCAACCGCATCATTCACTGGCCACGAAAAGGGCGGCTTCTATGGCATAGAAACGACCCCGCGCCGCATGTTGTCAGACGCACTCAACGCCCGCACGCCTGTTCCCGGCCTATTCTTGTCAGGCCAGGATGTTATGATCCCAGGAATAGCTGGAGCTCTTTCGGGTGGCATGTTGGGCGCTGCGGCGATCGATCCACGTGTGTTCCAGAAACTCAGATAAGGCGAATTATAGGGACAGTTTACTCAATCGTTTTGATTAGTCCGAGTAGTTGTCTGAGTTGTGTAAACTGTCCCAAGAATTTCCATATTGAATTATGAACGGATCGCAGATTGAGAAGCAAGGCGTGCACTTTTATGGGGGAGGCTCCTGGCCGTTACGCCCCAGCTTGAAGTGTTAGGCGCTCAAAACCTGGTAGGCGGAATTGTTTGTAAGCTATGGAGATGTAAAATGAAACGGCTTCGCACTTTACTCTGCGCTACCATGCTGACGCTTGCCCTTGCCGGCTGCCAAATGACCGGGAATGTCTCCCCGAAGTATGACGTAGCCGTTAGCAAGAACAGTGGGCTTGTACTGTTCAGCGTGTCGCATGAAAAAAAAAAGAAAGACAAAAGCTTCTTTATGGACGATGCAGCCAATATGAAGTTCTCTGTTGATTTCCGCAGCGTGGATAACAACATGGATATCCCGGCGGCGTTTTCAAATGACACTTTGGCTCTAGTCAAAACATCCGCATTTGATTCTGTCTGGGGCCGCGTCTACGTTCGAGAGTTTGCGGCAGGGCGTTATGAATTGTCGGGGTGGAGCCTCCAGTGGAGCATTGGTACCGATGTCCGCATCATCAAACCGAAAAAATCACCAGCGCCGATCACGTTCGAGGTGCTGCCCGGATCCATAACCTACATTGGCAACATGCACGGCGGACTGGTATTGAGCAAGACCCCGTTCGGGTATGACATGTCCGCCGGAGCATTTCCGCAAATCAGGAACGAGGCCGAGCGGGACATCACAGTGATCCTGAAGGATTACCCACAACTCGCGGGCAAGGTCGATTTTGCGCCACTCCGTAGCGGCCCTTGGCAATTTGGTGGGCAAAACAACCTCTATCAGGGTTGGATACATGGCATTGGTCCCAGTAGCCCCTGGCAAGCAGATGAACCAGGACCCCCCCTAACTGAAATCCAGATCATGCAGGCTTGCATGAGATATGAAGAGTCACTGGCAGTGCAACGTATCGGTCAGGGCGATATCCAGACCAAGGAAGATGCTACCGCCTTTGCCGATAAGGTATGTTCCGCGCTTGCCCAGACCTGTGTCGATAATCCTAGCTCCGAAAAATGCCGAAGCGTCGCGACGCCTTTCGACCTTGCATCTGAGCAAGGATCATCATCGAATGCTGCGCTGCTCAATGCGGCAACCAAAGGGGAAACAGCGACGGTTAAGAGCCTGCTCGAGGGGGGCTCGGACATCAATGTACGCAATACGGTGGACTGGACGCCCCTGATGCTCGCTTCTGCGGAAAGACACACCGATACGGTGAAGGTCTTACTCGAAGCCGGCGCTGATCCAAATGCAGTAAATGTCCTTGGCCGCACGGCCTTGATGTTCGCTGCTATCAATGGACAGGACATCATCGTTAAATTGCTGCTTGAGCGCGGCGCGAAGCTTGATATCGTTCCCAGCGATCATAGCGGTTGGACTGCGTTGATGGCTGCGGCCGCGCGCGGCCACGTCAATACTGTGGTACTCCTGTTGGAGAATGGCGCAGATCAAAACATCAGGTCCAAAGATGGACGAACAGCTATCGAATTGGCGAGGGATGAGGGATACACGGAGGTTGTAAAGACGTTTTCTGCAATCGGAAACTGAAAATCTAAAGTGGTCCCTTAGGATCGGGAAGTAGTTTAAGCGTGCCAGCAGTTCGAAAGTGGCGATGAAGTAAACGATGTGGAAGCGCCAAACAACGCAAATCAAGGGAATTATAGGGACAGTTTACTCAATTGTTTTGATTAGTCCGAGTAATTGATTGAGTTGTGTAGACAGCCCCCAGAATTTGTTACGCACTTCCTTGACCGGTTGTGTAAGGCGTTAGGCACACACTCAAAACCAATGTATTTTGGGGGATAACATGTCAGCAAAGACGGTTAATGAAGAGGCAGCTCAAACAGTATCCCCTCGCCAGTGGATCAGATTGGTTGTGGCGTATCTCCTGATCCCGCTGATTTTATTCATATGCGGTGGGGACCTCGGCTGGTGGCAGGCGTGGCTATATTCCATGCTGATCCTGGCCGCTGGTATTGGTGGGCGCATGTGGGCGGAACAACGACATCCCGGATTAACATCCGAAAGACAAAATATGGAAAACTTCCAGAACACAAAAGCCTGGGACAAAGTGCTTGCGCCACTGATGGCGGTGAGTATCGGGTTTCCTATGGTCATTGTAGCAGGGCTGGACCACCGCTATAACTGGTCCTCTGAATTTCCGCTATGGCTCATCGCGATCGGCTTCCTTTTGATCTCGCTCGGATACGCTTTTGCTGCTTGGGCATTGGCAGAGAACCGCTTTTTCTTCAGTGTGATGCGCATTCAGACGGATCGAGGGCATGTGGTGTGTGACAGTGGCCCGTACCGGTTTGTGCGGCATCCGGGTTATGCCGGAAGTATTCTTGCACTGTTCGGTATTGTTCTTGCTCTTGGCTCGGTATGGACACTGATACCTGCGGCGGCGGCATCAATCATCGCGGTGATTAGAACCGTACTTGAAGACCGGACTTTGCAGGACGAGTTACCGGGCTATCGAGACTATGCACTGCGCGTACGCTATCGGTTGATTCCCGGGATATACTGAGAGACCGGCGTGGTGGATGTCCCAGACCAGAGATTGAGGACCAACCGAGAGAGTTGCGCGCCGCCTGACAAGGTGTTTATGTCGCCAGTAAGCTGGCTGGGATAGACCTTGTGACTCTAACACAGATGAGATCAGACGCTGCACGTGAACTCGCCGTCGCTGCGGCAAGCGCTGGGTTTCCGGGTTTACCGGATAGCTTGCGATAAAATATTTTGAGAATAGCTATAACTAATGCAACCTGAAAGGATAGCCATGAAAGCGGTTGTATACGAAAAATACGGATCACCGGCGGTTCTTCAGCTTAAAGAAGTAGAAAAACCTCGCCCCGGTAATGATGAGGTCTTAATAAAAGTTTGTGCAGCAGAAGTAACGAAGGCCGACTGCGAGCTGCGAAGTTTTAATTTCGCTGTAAAGTGGTTTTGGTTGCCCTTGCGACTGGCGATGGGAGTCATAACGCCAAGGCGGCCTATATTGGGTGGATATTTTGCTGGTGAAATCGAGTCCGTTGGCAAAGATGTTGCCGGGTTGAAGAAAGGAGATCAGGTGTTTGGATCTGCACAACTTAGAATGGGAGCATATGGCGAATATATGTGTTTGCCGGCGAGCTACACAATTGTACAAAAACCACACAATATAAGCTTTGAAGAGGCTGCGGCAGTTCCTCTGGGTGGGCTAAATGCGCTTCATTTTATGAGGAAAGCAAAAATTCGAAGCGGGAACAAGGGTTTAATCAATGGTGCGGGCGGAAGCATTGGCACTTTTGCGATTCAAATCGCAAAATTAATGGGAGCCGAGGTGACAGCAGTTGATAGCGGCATCAAGGAGGAAATGCTTCGCCGAATCGGTGCAGATCATTTCTTCGATTATGCTGAGAAAGACTTCACAGAAAGCGGAGAAACCTATGATGTGATTTTTAACATGGTAGCCCAAAGTTCCTATTCCCGGTGCATGAAAGTCCTTAATTCCACAGGGCGATATCTGATAGGGAATCCCCGTGTATCCGACATGCTAAGGTCCGTCATTGAATGTTGTGCCAATTCGATCTCTAATAATCATCTGCCAAATAGCCGTCTGTGAGAAAATGACCATGTCAAATATCAACAAAGTACGCAATTTCATCGCCAAATTTGAAGCGCTAGACGTTAAAGGAATTATGGCGACGTTTTCGGATAACGCGTTCTATCATAATATACCGATGGAACCGCTAACCGGCAAAGAGGCGATCCGGGGTTTTATCGAACCCTTTATGGAACCAATAACGGAAATTAGCTGGGCGCTACATTTTATCGCGGAAGATGATACAGGTGTGGTGATGACGGAACGAGTAGACACCTTTGTTTTTGGCGATAAGCGCGTTGTTATGCCAGTTATGGGTACTTTCGAGTTTGAAAACGACAAGCTCACCAGGTGGCGAGACTATTTCGATATGCGCGATTTTGAAAACCAGATGGCTGCATTACAGAATTAGAGCATAGAAGGGACGGTGACGAGGTGATCGCATTTCCAGCAGAAATTGCCATAACCGCTTTAGTTCCAACCCCAGCGTACACGCATTGATGCAACTACAATCTTGTATCGGCACATAACCCACTCATACGATCACTTGCGATGGAGTTAAACAATGAAGCACGCACTCTTTTTCGCCACCGCTCTCACGCTGGTAGCAGGCGTGGCAATGGCCCGTCAGGATCAAGGCCCTGAAACTGATGGATCTTTCGCTACTGAAGCGCCTGCAGGCGCCTATAGCATCGACCCTTCCCATGCCGACCTGACATTTCGTGTCAACCACCTGGGATTTTCCTTGTATACGGCGCGGTTCACGCAATTCACTGCGCAGCTTCATTTTGATCCGGCCAACCCGGCGGCAATGAGCGTGACCACCACAATTGACCCTTACTCGCTTGCGCTGCCATCTCCACCAGAGGGATTCCTCGAAACACTACTGGGTCCTCAATGGCTGGATGCGGCCCGGTTTCCTCAGATCACATTCCGTTCGACAAATGTAGAACCCACAGGAGCCAGCTCGATGCGGATCACTGGGGACCTGACATTACACGGGGTCACCAAGCCGGTTATGCTCGAAGCGACATTTAATGGCGGTTACGCCGGCCACCCTTATGATAAACAAGGCCGGGTTGGCTTTTCCGCTCGAGGCACCTTTAAGCGATCCGATTTTGGTATTTCGATAGGCATACCGGACCCGGGTTCAACCCTGGGCGTCGGTGATGATCTTGAGGTAATTATCGAGGCGGAGTTTATCGGGCCGCCTCTCAAGCAAACGAAAGAGGGCGCTGACAAATAGTCATTATGTGCACTTACAGTCAGGAATCCCTTGTCACCGAGCCTTTCGGTTCTCTAGATCCAGGCACTTGAGCGACGATGATCAAGTTAGCTAACAATATCTATACCTCGGAAGCGCGTGTGAATTTCTATGGTGCTTCTCTACAAACCCGCATGGCAGTCATAAAACTGTCAGATGAATCGTTGCTGATATATTCACCTGTTTCACTTACGCCTGGTATCAAAAGACAATTGGATGAATTGGGTCCAGTGTCATGCGTGGTAGCACCAAACAAAATCCACAATCAGGCGCTGAATAATTATGCTGCCGATTATCCGGGAGCCAAGATTTTTGCTGCACCTGGGCTTCCGGAACGAAAACCCGATATGGACTATGCTGGCGTTCTCACGGATCAACCCGAACCGGAATGGAAAGACGATATCGATCAAGTCTTAACCAAGGGGAATGTGTTCTTCTCAGAAGTCATTTTTTTCCACAAACTGTCAAAGACACTGCTAGTGTGTGATTTGGTGGAAAACTTTAATAAATCCACCACTTCGATGATGGCTCTTTTCAGGCTATTCGGCGTTAAGCAACGACCCATGGCTTCTCCGGAGTTTCGTATGTATACAGCCAACGGAGACAAAGCGAGGCGAGCTTTGGAGACGGTGCAGGCCTGGGATTTTGAGCGAATATTCCTTTGTCATGGGGATATAATAGATTGCGATGCGAAAGCGGTTTTTAATGGTGTTTGTTCTGAGTATCTGGATGGTGCAGAAGCTAAAGGATGGATTTCAAACAAGCTGTCCGAGATATTCGCGAAGTATCAGTGATTCAAATTTATGGAGTCCATTTTTATGTCCGGAAATAGTTTATTTGTATTCGCACGAATCTCGCCAAAAGACGAAAATTTTGAAGATGCAAAAAAAGCGATTCTCAATATTTTGCAAGAAACCAGGGCAGAGCCTGGCTGCCGTCAGTTTGAGCTACATGAGAATGACGAAGAAAGAAGCCTTTTCCTGTATGAGGAGTGGGAAAATGAGTCAGCCTTGGAGGCGCATTATCTGAAACCCTATACAGCACAGGTGTTTGAACAATATAAGCAGTGGCTTGCTGCGCCAGTAGAAGTGGTAAAAATGAGAAAATGTCTATCAAGCTAACGAACTCGTTCAAAACGCCGCAGTTTAACCACGCGTATGCCAAAAATTGCATAGCGCATGCTTACAGTTCTTCGTGGAATAATTACATGCATGACAAGCAGCATATAGGGGGGCGGAAATGTCTCGAAAACAGATGGCGCTACCTTTTCCTAATACCGAAACCATTGAAGGTTTGTTTATAGCATGAGTAGAGAACAACCGAATAATCCATTGCATGGTGTTACCATCGAGACGGTTTTAACCACGTTGGTGGAACAGTACGGCTGGAGTGGGCTGGCTGAGCGAATTGACATCAATTGCTTTAAGAGTGATCCATCCATAAAGTCCTCGCTCAAATTCTTACGTAGAACTCAGTGGGCCAGGGATAAAGTCGAGAGTTTGTATATCTCAACGCTAAGAGAGCAAACCCCGTGGCGGAAGTCCAAATAGGTATGGCCAGCTATGAATATTAGTAACAAGATTAATTATGTAGAATTTCCTGCCAAAGACCTTGAGGCAACGAAGGTTTTCTTTACTAGTGTCTTTGGTTGGAGCTTTGAGGATTTTGGCCCTGAATATGTCGCGTTTTCAAATCAAGGCGTTGACGGTGGTTTCTTCAAGTCTGAGCTCTCGTCCTCCACCGATTCAGGTAGCGCCCTGGTCGTGCTCTACTCAGATTCGCTGGAGCTGCTGCTCACTAAAATAGAGCAGGCGGGGGGCACTATTGTCAGGCCCATTTTCCCGTTTCCGGGTGGGCGTCGGTTTCATTTTACTGAGCCAAGTGGAAACGAGCTGGCAGTTTGGTCAGATGTCGGAATGTAGCAGGGCAGGGCACAACTACGCTGCTGCAGTTTCGAGACAGTGATGCTATGACAGAACCGAAAAGGCCGACCAACTCCCACAAGGCCTATCACGCGCACGTCTACTTTGATGAAGATACCAAAGATTTGGCAAAGAAGTTGTGCGATGCCTCAACGCAAGAGTTCGGCCTCCGTGTCGGGCGCTTTCATGAGAAATTGGTTGGCCCGCATCCTTGCTGGAGTTGCCAGGTCACTTTTGGCTCAAAAGACTTCGACAAGTATATCGCCTGGCTGGATGCGAACCGGGAAGATCTTACGGTGTTTGTCCATGCTCTAACCGGTGATCACCTGAAAGACCATACCGAGTTCGCTTATTGGTTGGGCCGGGAAGTGGAATTAAATCTGGGCTTTTTCCATACCGGCCAACAAACGGATTAGGTTTGGCCACACTGTTGCTTTTTTGACGGGGGTTTTTGGCCAATTGTGTCAATGCCTGAAAAATTGCTGCAGATTGCGTATTATTCGCTGCCCGATTCAATAACAAAAACGGAAGGGACGGCATGGACGGTTTCAAAGAGGTTATTTCAACAAGGGAGCAATTGCGCTGGTATTAGTGGAGCCCAGAGAACGCGTAGCAGGAAATGCACGACATAATAGCAAATGATGAGCGCGAGCGTTTATATTAAGCCGGTATATCTTTATGATGATTAAAATATGACCATTCTTGTCCTGGGCGCCAGCGGTGCTACAGGCCGTTTGCTGGTAGCCCAGCTGTTAGAGAGCGGCAACGCTGTGAAAGCTGTAGTAAGAGCACAAAGCCGTGTACTCGATGTGTTTAGCGATCGGGCAGCATTGTCCCTGGTCCGCGCCAATATTGGTGATCTCGCTGATGAAGAGATTGTGCAATTGGTAGACGGATGCAACGCCATCGTTTCCTGTCTGGGTCACACCTTGAGCTTCAGGGGCATTTATGGGCAGCCTCGCAGGCTGGTAACAGACGCCACCCGGAAGCTGTGCCGGGCCGTTAAACAGCACAAATCAGACACTCCCGTTAAGTTTATTTTGATGAACACCACGGGCAATAGTAACCGCGATATTCCGGAGCGCATCTCCTTCGGCCAGACTTGTGTCATAGGCCTATTGCGGTTGTTACTGCCACCGCATGTCGACAATGAGAAGGCCGCAGATGTTCTGCGAACGGAAATAGGCCAAAATGATTCCCGTGTCGAATGGGTTGTCGTCCGCCCGGATGGATTAACAGATGAGGTGGAGGTAACGGAGTATTCAGTTCATCCGTCGCCGATTAGAAGTGCCATATTCGACGCCGGTAGCACCAGTAGAATTAACGTTGCAAACTTTATGGCTCGCCTTATAACAGAGCAAAAGATCTGGGATAAATGGAAGGGGCAAATGCCGGTGATCTATAACGCTGAATAGCGTTGGTGGTGAGCATTGTGCCCTCGCCGGGTAATCGTATGATGGACACGCTTTTTCATGGGGAATTGTAGACGGATGATGAACTGGAAATATTTCGGCAAAATACACAAGTTGTTATACAAGCTGTCAGGGGGCAAATACGGTGCCCGCATGGGCTGGATCGATGTGGTGCTGGTCGCGGCCATCGGTCGCAAGAGCGGCAGGGTACGAACAGTACCCATCGCCTGCTATCCCTACCGTGATTCCGTTGCGGTTTCCGCCTCCAACAGTGGCATGGAGAATCACCCCGCCTGGTATCTCAATATGCAAGCGAATCCCCGGGTGTCTGTGCAGCTGGGCACCGAGAAATTCGAGGCAATGGCGGAAGATGTGCCGGATGAGGACCGCGAGGTGCTGTGGGAGAGCGTGGTAAAGATTAACAAGCATCAGGGCGAGTATCTGGCGGCTGTGCAGCGGGAGATACCACTGGTCTGGTTCCGGCGCCTACAAGACAGCTGATTCAGGCTATACTTCAGTTCTTACGCTCAAACCAAAGTTTCATCAAAGGGAAATACACATGGATATTGTTGCACTCGCCACTAAACTACTGAACGAGAACATGGGCCTGTCCCTGGACAGCGCCCAGGTCAGTGCCGCGCTGTCTGGCCTCATTGGCGATGGTGCAGGGGGCATAGACCTTGCCGGCCTGGCCACCAAAATGGGCCAGAACGGCGCTATGGGCGAGCTGCTGGTCTCCTGGCTGGGGGATGGCGCCAACGGGGCGCTTTCGGCGGATTCGCTGACCAAGATATTCGGGCAGGCAGATATCTCAAAATTTGCCGGCCAGCTGGGTGTCGACCCCGCCACAGCCTCCCAGGGGCTCGCCAATACGCTGCCAAAAATCATGGACGAAGCCAGCAGTGGCGGCAACCTGCTGGAATCCCTGGGTGGTGTCGGCGGCCTGATGGGTGCGGCGAAATCCCTGTTCAGCTAGGGCAGCACACAGCCAGCTCAGTCATCCAGCGTTTCTGCCAGCGGGTTGCCCACGCTCCCTGAGGGGGGCTTTATGCCGAGGCGGGCCGAGAGTGACGGTGCGATGTCATAGGGTGTCACGCGCCGGCTAACCTCGCCGCTCTCGACGCCTTTGCCGAGGAAGAAGATGGGCACAAAAGTGTCGTAATTCCAAGGTGAGCCGTGAGTTGTCGCCACAACCAGGCCGTCAAAGTCATTCACGTAAACATTGCTGTCCAGCACCACATAGACGTCGCCGGAGCGCCGCGCGTTATAGTTGTTCCACACGCGTCTTTCCACCACTGGATTCCTCGCAGGGGAGTAGCGGGTATCCCGGGCTGTTACCGCCGCACTCACTCCAGAGCACTGCTCAACCAGTTGCGCAACTGACTCGGCAACAGCGGCACGGTCGAGGTCGGCTTCGGTAAGAGCCGCCTGGTCGAGATAGACGTAGGGGTGCGCGAACTGGCCCAGCAAACCGTCAATGTCGGCATAGGGGCCCTGTGCAAGGCCTTCTTGCACGCTCTGCATGCAGGCATCTATATCGTAGTAGTGCGCATTGCTGTCGCCCATCTTGTTCAGGTAGGGAGGCGCTTCCGGCGCGCCGTGGTCGGCAGACAACACAATCAGCGTGTGCTCCAGGCCGACAGTTTTGTCGATGTAGCTGAACAATTCGGCGAGTGTTTTATCCAGTTGTAACAGATTGTCTTCCGCCTCCAGACTGGAAGGGCCAAACACATGGAGTACATAATCGTTGCTGGAAAAACTGATGGAGAGGTAATCCGATACCGCGTCCTGACCCAGTTGTTCGTTTTCGATTATCGCCCTGGCGAAATCCAGGGTGAGCTGGTCACCTGCGGGGCTGAGGGTGAGCAGCGTGGTGAAATATTTGTCACCGAGGTTTCCCCAGGCGTGTGGAAAAGTGCGGCCGAAGCCCGGAAAATCGGTCTCCCATGGCTGGTCATCGTCGGCGCCAAAGAGATAGGCCTGCTGCGGCTTCATCAGTTTCCAGCTTTTGCCGCTGAAACGGGAGAGAGGCGCGTTACTGTTCCAGTCGAGAACCCACTGGGGGTAGCTGTCGTAGTAATAGTTACTGGTGATGAACTCCCCGGCGGCCTTGGAAAACCAGAAGGCCTTACCGGTCTGGCCCGCCAGGGGTATAGCCCCGCGGTCCTTGACCGACACCGCAAAAATCTTTGCCGACCCATTGTACGCGTACGCCAATTCATCGCTGAAGGTGGAAGTGAGCAGCGCTCTGGGCGAGCGTCCATCCGCCAGTGCAACACGCTGGGTGGGATCGATTTCGCTGCTTTTGTCCACATCGGCATTACTGCTGAGCAGGTGGTAGCGGCTGTCTTCAACATTGTAAATCAGCCGTTTTTCATCTTTGTCGAACCAGATATTGCCAACCATGCCATGCACGGCTGGTGTAGTACCCGTGGCAAGAGAGGAGTGGCCGACAATGGTTTCGGTGTTGCCGTGCTCGTACTGGGCGTTGCTGTAATGCAGGCCCTTGTCGAACAGATAGCGAAAGCCGCCCTTGCCCATATTGTGCAGGCTGCGTTGTGGCAGATCGCCGCGCAGGGCATCCACGGTAATTTGCAGAATAAGTCTTGGTGGCTGCTCCGGCGCTGCCATCGCGGGGGCAGCGACAATGCAGAGCAGGAACGCTATCGGCATTAACTTGCGCACAGGAAGAGTAAAAAGGGGCATGTTCCGGATTCCTTTTGTTATAAGTACCTACGAGCTTTTCGGTGGAATGGCGTATGTTCCCACCGCGTGAGCCACCGGGCGATCATCGCCCTCTGAGTATAGATAAACATCGCCGGTGGCGAGTGTCCTGCCAACTTTAAGAAGCTTACACACACCGATGATGTCGTTCTCTGCTGAGGGTTTACGCAGGAAAGTGATGTTCAGATGAGTAGTGACAGTCAGTGGCACGATGCCGATTTCACCGAGAACGGCGACGTAGAGCGCAATATCGGCTACCGCCATCATCACCGGCCCCGAGACTGTGCCGCCGGGGCGCAATTCGTTGTGGCCGATATGATGGCGCACGGTGGCCCCCTTATTGCCGGTGGTTTCGACGACGCAGTTATTCTGGGGAAAGTCTGTGGCGATAAATGCGGCTATTTCAGCGGTGGTAGTCATGGTGCTCCTTGGAATTGCCAGGGGAAGTTGGTGTTTTCGGCCGATTCTCTGATGATCTCAATACCCTGCTCGGGTACGTCGCAGTAGTTGTCTGTGTAAAGGCTGGCCTCGGGTAGGTACAGCATTGCGGACAACTCGTCGATGGTCGCAAACAGCGCACATACGTCCGCATAGTCTGCGCTGACTGACACCACGTCCGCCGCCATACCGATCACCGGCATCCAGCCTACCGCCAGTGCACCGGCCCCGCGCTGCAATATACGCTGACCTTTTTTGCTGACGGTTTTATTGCTGGCTACTGCGGCCCGGCGCTTTGCCGCACGTTCCCGCCCAGCCAGCTCGCGTTGCTTTCGCAATTGGGCCTCCGCTTTTGCGCGGGTTTTTTTCTCCGTGTTAAGCAAGGTGGGGCGGGGCAGGTAGTTATCGGCAAAGCCGCCCAGCATGCCGGCCAGGCCGGCGCTGAAGTGTGAGAAGGCGAGCAGGGGCGTCAGTACCAGGGCGGAAAACAGTACGGCTATGTTGATGCCACTGCGAATGACGCGATATAACAGGCGCATGCGCTGGGGCTCAGGTGTTGTTCTCGGCGGTATCCGGCGCTTCCACCGGCACCGTATCATCGCCAAACCAGGACGACAGCCTGTTTGCCGTCTTGCGGCGTACATCGTCGTTGATATAAGTGGCCACTGCCGCTATCGCCAGTGCCAGCACACCCAGATCGTCGGCGTAACCCACTGCCGGCGTGAAGTCCGCTATCGCATCCAGAGGCACGATAAAATAACCCAGGGCGCCGGCAATTGTCGCCTTGGCCCACCGGGGCGCTTTCTCTTCCTGCGCTGCGTAGAACAGCAGCAGGGCTTTTTCCACCACTTCCCGGCCGGCAGTTTTGGCGTATTTTTTCAGCTTGGTCCAGAAGCCACTCTCGGAAAACGCTTCTTCGTACTCGTTGTGTTCACTCATGTCACGCGGGCCTCATATTAGCCAAATAACCAGGGCAGAACTTCGTCCCTGTTTTCCACAATAATCTGTTGCGCGGTGGGGTCAGACAATTCTTCCTTGGGGTCGATGTGCAGCAGCTTCAGTGCATAGGGTACCAGCCTGGCGCGGGTGCGAACTTCCAGCGCGCCGTTTTCCATGCCGTAGTCAACTTCCACCACGTCTTGCTGGTCGCGCCTCAGGCGCGGGTCGGGAACAATGCGGATAGTAATGTTGGTATTCCATTCTGTATCGCCGGCTACACCGTGCTCTGAGTCATCCATAATTTCCGGAATGTCGCGAAAACGGCTCAACACGAAATCCCTGTATTCCTGATTTTTTTCGCACCAGGCCCGCACATGCCAGCGCAGCCCGGTATACACCAGCGTATGCGGTACGATGATGCGGCCTTCGCGATCGGGGTTGTTGATGGAGACATAATCCACATCCAGGCGCTTCTGTAGACGGGCGGCTTGCATGATAGGCCGCAGCACCTGGGGTTTAACGTCGCGCACGGGCTGTGACAGCACCTCGACATTCGCCATGTTCAAAGACAGCGATTCGAACACGTTCATCAACTCATTATTGCGCGCCATCAGGTGCAGGTATTCATCAGCCAGCCCCTGGGTTACTTTGGGCTCAAAATCAGGGGCGGGTTTGTAGCCCTTGAGAAACTTGTCGTACACCAGATTGCCCGGTGCCACTTCCCGCAGGTAGTTGTTGATGTCTTTGCTGGCCTGCTGGCGGCCGATGCCAAAGGTGTCGCACAGGTGGCGGGTGGTCAGTCTGCCTTCCCACAGGGCAATGGTCTCGATAAATCGATAACGCAGCAGCAGCTCCCAGCGAAAAGGCCATTTCTGCTCGGGGCGGCTGGTCACAGTGTATTGCCGAGTGGCCGCCTGCGCGGCCTACTTCGATTCAATTGCAGGGTGGGAAGGGCCGATATCAGAGGTTAGTTCCCCATCAATGCTTCTTTGGCTTTGCTCACGTCAACGGCGTCGGCCGCTTTGGTGGTATCGACAGCCTCGGCAGCTTTTGCCATATCAACGCCATCTGTGCTGACAGCATCGGAGATTTTTGCCGTGTCAACAGAGTCGGCGGCCTTGTCTGTGTCCACCGAGTCCATCAGTTTGCCCATATCCTGGGCAATCGCCGCTGAGGCGAGAGGGAGCAGTGTGGCCAGTGCGACAACAGGCAGAGTCAATTTCATGGGGTTTCTCCAGGTAAGTGTGCGGGAATAGCGCGCTCAGAGCGCCGAAAGACTATGCCCCTTTTAACTCGCGGTCACAAGAGTTAGCTGGCAGCTGGATCGTCTTCCGCAGTCTCTGTGCCGGGTTCAACACCTTCGGCTTCCTTGGCGCGGGCTTTCTGCAGTTTTTTCTCTTCTTTTTTCTTTTTCTTGGCAAGCTCGCGCTGCCGCTTTTCAAATGAGTAGTTCGGTTTGGCCATGGTTGGGAATACCTCGCGTAGTCGTGGATGGGGGTCGGGGGCATAGAATAAGGTATTTCCGGGCTACGTGGGGTTTTCTTTTCACATCGAAGTGGTCTTGCAATTCCCGCACCGGGTACTCCAAACTACCGCTGCTATTGTAGTCAACTGCCATCAAAAGGACCCAGATGCCCAAAACAACCCCAGCGCTGTCCGATCTCTACCAGCTGGCAGAGCAGCTTGAGCTCGATCAGTCGGTGCCTGTGCAGGTGGCGCGGGAGCGGGATCATGCGATTGCGGCAGACTGTGCCGGCACGGATGATATTGCCAGATTGCAGTGCTGGCTGGCGTCGGTTTCCGCCCGGCGCGCAGAGCCGGTAACGCACAAGGATCGCTGGCTCAGCGAGGCTTCGGCTGCCGCATTGGGGCGGGTGCTGGCCCTGTTCTTCGGTTTTTCTTCCATGGCGGCCTTTCTGCTCACCAGCGGGCGGGGCCTGGTGAACGTGTTTATGTTCCTGCTGCTGTTTGTCCTTGTACAGCTGCTGCTGTGTACGGTGGCGGCATGGGTGATGGCGCGCACGGTGGGCGGCGGGGCGCCAGTGGTGTTGCCGGTAAACCCCGCGCACTGGCTGGTGGCGAAAGCGCTTCCGGACAGGCGTTACCTGCGGGAGGCGCAGTCGGTGCTGCGGCTGGTGTTTTTGCGCTATGGGCAGGAGTTCGGGGCGATTTTTACCCTGGGGGCTGTCGCCGGGTTTTTCGTGGTGCTGGCGCTCAGCGATTTTACCTTTGTCTGGGGTTCCACGTTTCAATTGAGCGACAGCCTGATGGAGCAGATAACCGCGTGGATTGCATTGCCCTGGTCCTCCTGGCTGCCACAGGCAACGGTGAGTGGCGATCTGATTTTTGCCAGCCGCTTCCATCCGGCGGTGACCTCGCTGAGCCCGGCGAATATCGAAGATATGCGGGGCTGGTGGCCTTTCCTGATCATGGCTATGCTCACTTACGGTGTGTTGCCACGGCTGCTGCTGTGGCTGTTGTCGAAGTTTTTTTATGGGCGTCAGATGCGCGCCGCCTTTGCACAACTGCCCGGCAGTGAGCGAGTGCTGGCGCGCATGAAATCGCCGCTGGTTAAAACACAGGGCGAGGGCGCCGGCAGTTATGCACAGGAGACTGAATCGGGCCCGGCGGTCATTGATCGGCGCCTGTTACTGCTGAACTGGGCAAATGCCCTGGGCCCGCCGGATATCGCCGCGTTTGAGGAGTTCGCCGCAGTGCCCGAAGGTAATATCGTCAACGCCGGGCTGGGCTCACTGCCAGAGGAACTGCAACGCCTGGGTGACCGCGTGGCGAAGCCGGTTGAACATATTATGGTGACGGTCAAGTCCTGGGAGCCACCGATGGCAGACCTGGCCGATTTTCTCGGCAATTTCAGCAGCGTGCCGCGTTGCACGCTGTACCTGGTGCCACTGCCGCACAAGAGCGTGTCTACCACCCGTTTGGGCGACTGGCAGTTGTTCGCCAGGGGCCTGGCGTTTCCGGTAGTGGATGTACAGGCGCTGGAGCGCGCAACATGACAACTCCGGTGTTTGCTGTGGTAGGCCGGCCCAACAAGGGCAAGTCCAGTATTGTGGCCACGCTGGCGCGAGACGATGCGGTGTATATCGACGCCAGAGCCGGCTCAACCAAAGAAGCCCACTGCTATCCCATGAAGGTGGATGGCGAGACGCTGTACGAGCTGATGGATACCCCCGGCCTGCAGCGCGCGCGCTCAGTACTGGACTGGCTGAACGCGCATTGCAGTGATGCCGCCGCCCGGCCGGAGACGGTAAAGGCCTTTGTGGAGCAACACGAGGGGGATGCGCGCTACAGCGACGAGTGCCAGGCGCTGCGGCCTATCGTCAACGGGGCGGGAATCATTTACGTGGTTGATGGTTCGGTGCCCTACGGGGCTGATTACGAGGCCGAGATGGAGATACTGCGCTGGAGCGGGCGCCCCAGCCTGGCGCTGATCAACCCCATCGAGGGCGAGGACTTTGTCGAGGAGTGGACGGCGGGGCTGGGCCAGTTTTTTCGTACGGTGCGCACCTTCAATGCGCACCGGGCTGAAGTGACCAAACAGCTGGAACTGCTGGAGCTGTTTGGCCATCTGGATCCCGCCTGGCGGGCACCGCTGGAGCGGGCCGTGTCCATCCTCAAGCAGGACAGGCAACTGCAGGCACAGAGTGCAAGCAGCTATATCACCGATCTGATTGTCGAGGCTATTACCTACAAGGTAGAGCAGGCGGTGCCAGAGGGTTTACCGCTGGAGCCGGTGCAAAAGCTGTTGTTTGAACGCTACAAGGCGCACCTGGTGAAAAGAGAGCGCCAGTGTCGGCAGCGGGTGGAAGAGCTTTATTACTATTCCAACCTGAAGAAGTCTGAGGACACCCTCGCGCTGGAGGAGTCGGACCTGTTCAACATCGAAAAATGGTATCTGTGGGGGCTGTCGGAGCGGGCGCTGCTGACCGCGGCGGCCTCCGCCGGGGCGGTGGTGGGTGGCAGTACCGGCATGATGGTGGATGCGGCCACAGGCGGCCTGCTGGGCGGGCTGGGCACACTGGTAGCCGGTGCCGGTGGCGCAGTCAGCGGAATCTGGGGCGCACGCAAATACGCCGACAAAATCGGTCAGGTCAAAGTGAAAGGCATACCCACTGGCGGCAATATGCTGTCCTACGGGCCCTCAAAGAGTGTCAATTTCCCCTTTGTGTTGTTGGGCAGGGCGCTGCTGCACCAGCGGCTGATCTGCACCCGCACCCACGCCGATCGCGAGGCGCTGGATCTCAATCAGCCTTTGCTGGAGCGCCTCACTGACAAGGAGCGCAAGCGCCTGGCCAGGCTATTTGAGGATATCCGCAATGACAGGAAGGCCGGTGAACGCCGGGACCAGCTGGGTGAAATGGTATCGCGCTGGTGCGGCGATCCGATCCCGCAATAAAGGCGTACACTCTGTTTAAATACACATCCTGTTTGAGGAGAAACCGATGAAAATCCTGGCACTATTCTGTTGTTTGACCCTGGCGGCACTGGGTGCCCAGGCGGGTGCGCTGGCGGTGGGTGATGCTGCTCCCGACTTTACCCTGCAGGCCTCTGACGGCAAGACCTACACATTGTCTGACTTCAAGGGCAAGCAGGCAGTGGTTATCGCCTGGTTTCCCAAGGCATTTACCAGTGGCTGCACTGTGGAATGCAAATCCCTCGCAGAAAACGGCCATCTCATTCGGGAGTACGACGTGGCCTACTTCATGGCCAGTGTTGATCCGCTGGCCAGGAATATTGAGTTTGCCGAATCCACAGAGGCGGATTTCCCGCTGCTGAGTGACCCCTCAAAAGACGTGGCCGATGCCTATGGGGTTTTGACCATGGGTTACGCCATGCGCGAAACCTTTTACATCGACGTGGACGGCACCATTGTTAAAATTGATCGGGACGTTGCGCCCGCCACTTCAGCTCAGGATATGGCGGCAAACCTGGGTGAATTGGGTGTAGAAAAAGTAGCGCCTTAATCCAGCACTGCAGTCATATTTCGCAGCTCGTCGCAGAATAATCGCGCTGCGGGTGAGGGTGTTGTATGCGCCCGCAGGGTGATGCCGATTGGCCGTGAAGTGCCTTCCAGGTGGATGGGGAGTGCAACAAGCAATCCTGCCATCTCGTCAAAGTGAACCTGGTGCCGCGAAAGTAATGCCAGCCGGTCGCTTGCCAGCAACAGGCCACGCACTGTCGACAGCGAGCTCGTTTCGACTATCTGGGCAGGCGGTGAGGCGCTCTCGCGGGCCAGGTACTGGTCAAACAGTGCTCGTGCCGGTGTCTGGTGCATGGGGAGCACCCAGCCAAATTCGAGCAAGCTGGGGAGTGTTACTGTCTGCGCCCCGGCCAACGGGTGATCGCGCCCGGCAATCACAGACAGCTCATCTTCGAACAACACTTCTGTGGCGAGATTCGATCCGCTTCCAGGGTCTCGGGTCGCGCCGATGATCAAATCCAGGTCACCGTTGCGCAAGGCCGCCTCCAGCATCGCGTAGGGGCCCTCCCGGGTCGAGATCTTAAGTTTTGGGTGAGCCTCCAGTACGCGATGGATCGTGCGTGGCGTCAGCACGGTGCGGGAATAGGGTAGGGTGCCGATAACCACCGAACCCTGGATGACTCCGTCACCGCTGTGCAGTTCGTCGATCCCATGGCGAATCAGGGCGAAGGCCAGTTTCGTATGGCTCGCCAGTACATTGCCGAATACCGTGCTGGTTGGTCGGGGTCCGGTGTGCTCGAATAGCGGTAGATTGAGCAGGGCCTCAAGGTGTCGGATGGAGCTGTACACAGCGGCGCGGGTCTGACCAAGACTGTCAGCAGCTGCGAGCACATCCCGAGTCTCATGCAGTGCGAGGAAGGCGGCAAAGCGCTTGCGACTGACGTCCAGGGTGAACACGGGATTGTGCTGAGCGGAGTACTTGCCGCGGGCATATGCGCGGTAGATGGTCTCCGCCGCGGCGAACTGGGTCTCGGCTTCGCGAATACGTTGAATGAATGCGTCACCCTTCGGCGTTGGGGTCATGCCCCGGGACGACCGATCGAACAGGCGGGTGGCCAACTTGCCTTCGAGTTCTCCCAGCGCCTTGGTCAATGCCGACTGAGACCGGTTGAGACTGTTGGCGGCGACCGTCACGCTGCCGCAGTCTGCAGTAGCGCGGGCGGCCTTCAGATGCCGGAGGCTGAGGGAATGCAAGTTGTCAGCGGCTTGCTGCTGGCCTTTCATGTGGCGTTTCCTCCCGAATCGTTCGGCCACTTTAGTTGAATATTCATAGCGGTCGCAAGTCGAGCGTTGCTGTATTATCTGTAATATATTCGAACAAAGGTTCATATCCTATTGAACAATATACAAATTGTAATTTATTTTCGTCAAGGGCGGCTACCTCTCGCGTGTGCTTTTCCTCAAGAGCTTTTCCTCTGTGTTAACTTTTATTCATGGCAAAGAAACCCAATACCATTGGTTGCGAGGTCCACCTGCCACTACTATCAATGACAACAGACCGCCAGATCGTGGGAGAGAACCGCTGTGGCTATAGTAGTTACCGGGATTGAAAGAGCCGATGCCGCGCTCGTCGATGAATTCAGCCAGCTGGGTGTTGCGACCGTCCACGAGGCCCATGGTCGTCGGGGCCTGCTGGCCTCCTATATGCGTCCCATTTATCGGCCCATTCATGCCGTTGGCACCGCCGTCACCTGTGAGGTGGCGCCAGGAGATAACTGGATGTTGCACGTCGCAGTGGAGCAGTGCCAGCCGGGCGACATTCTGGTAGTGGCTCCCACCAGCCCATGCGAGGACGGTTACTTCGGCGACCTGCTGGCGGAATCTCTCAAGGCGCGGGGTGTGTGTGGCCTGGTGATCGATGCGGGTGTGCGCGATATTGCCACCCTGACCGAGATGCAGTTTCCGGTGTGGTCAAAAGCCGTATTTGCCCAGGGCACCGTGAAGGAAACACTGGGCAATGTGAATGTGCCGGTGGTGTGCGCCGGTGCACTGGTCAATCCCGGTGACCTGATTGTGGCCGATGATGACGGCGTTGTTGTCGTACCCCGTGCCGAGGTGGCGGCAGTATTAGCCAGGGCGAACGAGCGCGAAGCCAAGGAAACTGAGAAACGCGATATTCTCGCCAGCGGCGTACTGGGGCTGGATCTGTATAAGATGCGCGAGCGGCTGGCGGCGAAGGGGCTCAAATACGTTGAATCCCAGTCGGACGGCTGAGCCATGCAGACATCCATTCCCTGCACAGTGATGCGCGGAGGCACCTCGAAGGGGCTTTATTTTCTTGCCAGTGACCTGCCTGCGGACATCGAGCTGCGCAACCGGGTGCTGCTGGCGGCGATGGGCTCGCCGGACGAACGCCAGATCGATGGTATGGGTGGCGCTCATCCTCTTACCAGCAAGGTGGCAGTGGTCGGCCCCTCGGCGCGTTCTGGCGTCGACGTGGATTATCTATTCCTGCAGGTAGTGGTCGACAAGGCCGAGGTATCGGACAGTCAGAACTGCGGCAACATCCTGGCCGGTGTCGGCGCTTTTGCGATTGAGTGTGGCCTCGTGTCGGCGGGCGCTGAATACACTGACGTGAGTATCCATATGGTCAATACCGACGGTATTGCCGTGGCGCGTATCCAGACTCCCGGTGGTGCTGTCACCTATGCGGGCGACGCGCGCATAGATGGCGTACCCGGGACTGCGGCGCCGGTTACGCTGGAATTTCTCGACATCGCCGGCTCATCCTGCGGCGCGCTGCTGCCCACGGGGAATGTGGTAGACGAGGTACTCGGTGTCAATGTGACCTGTATCGACAACGGCATGCCTGTGGTTTTGCTGAACGCGGCGGACCTCGATGTAAGCGGCTACGAAAGCCCGAACGAATTGGAAGCAAACAAAGAGCTGAGGGCCAGGGTTGAAGCCATCCGCCTGGCGCTGGGAGAGCGCATGAACCTGGGTGATGTCTCTCGCAAGACAGTACCGAAGATGAGTCTGGTTGCTCCGGCGCGAAGTGGCGGCGTGATCAGCACTCGTACATTTATTCCACTCCGGGTGCATGAAGCCATCGGTGTGTTAGGCGCCGTGAGTGTCGCCACTGCTTGCCTGCTGCCGGGTTCGGTAGCACAGCAGGTGTGCGGGGCAAATGCCGCCGACGGGGCACTGAGCCTCGAAGTTGAACACCCCACCGGTTTTTTCACGGTGGATGTTGAAGTCGCCCGCAATGCTGACAGTATCGAGGTTAAGCGAGCTGCCCTGTTGCGCACAACTCGCGCATTAATGCGGGGCACGGTATTGATACCCGCCGACCTGTGGGACGGTCTATGACTGCCCTGAGAACGATCTGCCTGCTGGGCCTGGGCGAAGTTGGCACAACCCTCGCCAGCGATCTGGCCGGTCGGACAGACATTGTAATCAAGAGTTGGGATCGGCTGTTCGACGATACGCAAAGCAAGCCCTCGCAGGCGTTGCGGGAGTTGTCGCATATCACAGCGGCAGACTCTGCCGCCGCCGCAGTGCTCAATTGCGACCTGGTTATTTCGGCGGTCACTGCCGCCCAGGATTTGCCCGCAGCGCAATCGGTACTGTCCGGGCTGCGTCCCGGCACCTGGTTCCTCGATCTCAACTCGGTTTCTCCCGGCACGAAGTGCGCAGTGGCGGACGTTGTTGAGGGTGCGGGAGGACGCTATGTGGAGGCAGCTATCATGTCGCCCATCGCGCCCAAACGGATAGCCTCGCCCATTCTTATCGGCGGGCCCCATGCCGAGTACTTTCTTGCAGAGGGGATTGCCCTGGGCTTTAGCGGTATGCGATTTTGCGCAGAGCAGTTGGGTACCGCCGCCGCTACCAAAATGTGCCGCAGTGTTATCGTGAAGGGCATTGAGGCGCTGGTGAGCGAGGCCCTGTTGACGGCGCGCCACTACGGGGTTGAAGTGGCGGTTGTTGAATCACTCACAGACCTGTTCCCCCGCCCGGACTGGCCAGAGCATGCGCGTTATCTGATCTCGCGCACGCTGCTGCACGGCACTCGCCGCGCCGAGGAAATGGAAGAAGCGGCGCGCACAGTGAGCGATGCCGGTATCGCGCCCCATATGAGCGAGGCGACGGTTGCCCGGCACGCTTGGGCGCCACAGTTTTCCGCGGCGCTGGAAAACGAGGAACTGACAGCAATGCTGGACACTATCTGTGCGCTGGCGGCAGATGCTTCGATTGAGAGGAATACAAAATGATTATCGATTGCCACGGCCATTACACCACTGCGCCGGCGCCACACCAGGCGTTTCGAGAGGCCCAGCTGGCCGCGCACAAGGCGGGTGAGCCGCTGCCTGCACCGCTGCCGATCAGCGACGATGAAATTCGTGAAAGCGTCGAGAAAAATCAACTGCGGCTGCTGCGCGAGCGCGGCGCAGACATGACTATATTCTCCCCCCGCGCTTCCGCAATGGCCCATCATATTGGCGACGAGGCAGTGTCCCAGCAGTGGACAGAGGCCTGTAACAACCTGATCAAGCGTGTGGTCGACTTGTATCCCGAGACCTTCATCGGTGTCTGTCAGTTGCCGCAATCTCCCGGGGTGCCTATCGCCAACTCTGTCGCAGAACTGGAGCGCTGCGTGAATGAATTGGGTTTTGTTGGCTGCAATCTCAACCCCGATCCGTCGGGTGGCCATTGGACCTCGGCGCCTCTCACGGACCGCAGCTGGTATCCCTTTTTCGAGAAAATGGTGGAACTGGACGTGCCGGCGATGATTCACGTGTCGGGTTCCTGTAATGCTAACTTCCACGCCACCGGCGCCCATTACATCAATGCCGATACCACAGCGTTTATGCAGTTTATCGAGGGCGACCTGTTCCGGGATTTCCCAACCTTGCGTTTCGTCATTCCTCACGGTGGCGGCGCCGTACCCTACCACTGGGGTCGTTACCGCGGCCTGGCAGACATGCTCAAACGTCCGCCGCTGCCGGAACACGTGATGAAGAACGTGTACTTCGACACCTGTGTATATCACCAGCCGGGTATAGACCTGCTGTTTCGGGTGATCGATATAGAGAACATATTGTTCGGTTCCGAGATGGTAGGCGCAGTGCGCTGCATAGACCCGGAAACAGGGCAGTTTTTTGACGACACCAAGCGCTATGTAGACGCGTTACCCCTGTCCGATGACGACCGCTACAAGGTATACGAAGGCAATGCACGCCGCATTTACCCGCGCCTGGACGCGCAGCTGAAGGCTCGCGGCCGATGAGCACTTTCAGGATGGATGCTGACTGGTTGCCATTTCACCGCACGCCATCGAAACCGGCATTTTCCGTGCCACCCGGTGCCGTGGACGCACACTGCCATGTATTCGGCCCAGGTGACGAATTTCCCTTTGCCCCCGAACGTAAATATACCCCCTGCGATGCGCCGAAGGAAACGCTCTGGGCTCTCAGGGAGCATCTTGGTTTTACCCGCAATGTGATTGTGCAGGCAACCTGTCACGGCAGCGATAACCGGGCGTTGGTGGATGCCCTGAGGCACTCCGGCGACATGGCCCGCGGCGTGGCGACGGTCGCGCGGGACGTGACCGATGCGCAGCTGGCCGAGCTGCACGCCGCTGGTGTACGGGGAGTGCGCTTCAACTTTGTAAAACGCCTGGTGGATGCACTGCCCTTCGATTCGCTAGAGGAGGTTGCCGCGCGGGTGGCGCAGCTCGGCTGGCATGTTGTGATCTACTTCGAGGCTGCTGAGCTGCCGGAGCTGTATGACTTCTTCAGTTCACTGCCGGCCACTCTGGTGGTTGACCACATGGGGAGGCCCGATGTGAGCAAGCCGGTGGACGGACCAGAGTTCGAATTATTCGTTAAATTGATGGCAGAGCATCCGCGTATCTGGTCCAAGGTCAGCTGCCCCGAACGCCTGTCCCTGAGCGGCCCACCCGGTTACGACGACGTTGTGCCCTTCGCCAGACGCATCGTGGAAACGTTTCCGGACCGCGTGCTGTGGGGTACCGATTGGCCGCACCCGAACATGAAGACCCACATGCCGGACGACGGCCAGCTGGTGGATTTTATTCCGCGCATTGCCGCCACAGGCGAACTGCAGCAAAAACTGTTGGTGGACAATCCCATGCGCCTTTACTGGTCCGATTGAGGAAGAGAGCGATGGCCCTGAAAAAACCCTACCAGGATATTCCCGGCACCACGATTTTCGACGCCGACATGGCCCGTATTGGCTATCATCTCAACCAGTTCTGCGTGTCGCTGATGAAGGCTGAAAATCGCGAGCGCTTCAAGGCAAACGAGCGCGCCTATCTCGACCACTGGCCAATGACCGAGGCACAAAAGCAGGGGGTACTGGAGCGCGACTACAACAGGATGATATCCCTTGGCGGTAACATTTATTTTCTCGCCAAGATTTTTTCCAGCGACGGCATCAGCTTCCAGGCGGCGGCTTCGACCATGACCGGTATGACCCAGGAGGAGTATGCGCAGATGATGATTAATGGTGGGCGCGCGCCCGAGGGCAATCGTGCAACAGGGGAGGGCAGTGACAATGGCTAAAATTACAGCGGGTGTTGCCACCTCTCACGTGCCGGCGATTGGCGCGGCGCTCGACAATGGTAAGTCTGCGGAACCCTATTGGGCGCCTGTGTTCGCGGGCTATGAGTTTTCCAAACAGTGGATCGCCGAGCAGAAACCGGATGTCATTATTCTTGTGTTCAACGACCACGCCACCGCCTTCAGTCTGGATATGGTACCGACCTTTGCCATCGGCTGCGCACAGGAGTTCAAGCCGGCAGATGAAGGCTGGGGGCCGCGCCCGGTACCCGTAGTGAAAGGCCACCCCGAACTGGCGTCACACATTGCGCAATCGGTGATCCAGGACGATTTCGATCTCACCATCGTCAACAAAATGGACGTTGACCACGGCCTCACCGTGCCCCTGTCACTGTTGTTCGGTCAACCCGAGGCCTGGCCCTGCCTGGTGATTCCCCTGGCCGTCAACGTCGTGCTGTATCCGCCGCCGTCGGGACGCCGCTGTTATGAGCTGGGCAAGGCCTTGCGCCGGGCGGTGGAATCCTTCGATCAGGATCTGAACGTACAGGTCTGGGGGACCGGCGGTATGAGCCACCAGTTGCAGGGCCCCCGCGCGGGCCTGATCAATAAAGAGTTCGACAACGATTTTCTGGATCGTATCGTTAACAGCCCGGATGAACTGTCGCGGGTGCCACATATTGACTATGTGCGCGAGGCCGGTTCCGAGGGTGTTGAACTGGTGATGTGGCTGATCATGCGCGGTGCCCTGAATGACAAGGTGACGCAGCGTCACCGCTTCTACCATGTACCGGCGTCGAACACGGCAGTGGGGCACCTGGTGTTGGAAAACAGTTAAACGCAGACAGACAGAAGGGAGAACAATATGAAAGTCGTACTCGCGGGCCCTGGCGCCTTTGGTATCAAGCACCTCGATGGTATTCGCAATATCGATGGGGTGGAAGTCGTATCGCTGGTGGGCCGCACCCTGGACAAGACCCAGGCGGTAGCCGATGACTATGGCATACCACACGTTACTACTGACCTTGCGGAAGCGCTGTCCCTGCCCGGTGTTGACGCAGCCATTTTATGCACACCGACGCAACAGCATGCGGCGGAGGCCATTCAGTGCATGCGAGCCGGTGTGCATGTTCAGGCCGAGATACCGCTGGCAGATAGCTACGAAGAGGCCCAGGCCGTGAATCAAATGCAGCTGGATACGGGTCTGGTTTGCATGGTAGGCCACACGCGCCGCTTCAACCCATCCCACCAGTGGGTTCACCAGCGCATGGCAAAGGGCGAGCTGAACCTGCAGCAGATGGATGTACAGACCTACTTTTTTCGCCGCAAGAATATGAATGCCAAGGGTGAGCCACGCTCCTGGACCGATCACCTGCTATGGCACCACGCCGCTCACACCGTGGATTTATTTGCCTACCAGGCCGGTGGTGAGATCATTACTGCCAATGCTGTGCAAGGTCCGTTACACCCGGAGCTCGGCATCGCCATGGATATGTCGATCCAACTGAAGGCTAGCTCAGGTGCCATCTGCACGCTGTCACTGTCCTTCAACAACGACGGTCCGCTGGGCACCTTCTTCCGGTATATCTGCGACAACGGCACCTATGTCGCGCGTTATGACGACCTGTTCGACGGTAAGGAAGCGCAGATTGACGTATCGAAAGTAGACGTTTGCATGAACGGTATCGAGCTGCAGGACCGGGAGTTCTTTGCCGCCATTCAAGAGGGGCGCGAGCCGAATTCCAGCGTGGCACAGGTTCTCCCCTGCTATCGCGTATTGCACGAGCTTGAACAGCAGCTGGTTTGAGTTATGAAGAAACAAAAGACACAGGTGGCGATTATCGGCTCAGGCCCTGCCGGGTTGATGCTGGGTCATCTGCTAAGGCAGTCCGGCATCGAAGCAGTTATCATCGAGCGCCAGAACGAGGCTCATGTACTGTCGCGCATTCGTGCTGGGGTGCTCGAAACTGTAACGACGGACATCCTGGAGCGACTTGATCTGGCCGATCGCATGCATGCCGAGGGCCTGCCCCACAGCGGTGTGATGCTCGCAGACGGTGAACACCTGATCCGCATTGACATCGAGGGTCTCACCGGCAAAACAGTCATGGTGTACGGCCAGACCGAAGTAACTCGTGACCTTATTGACGCGGCTTCGGACAGGGATCTGGAAATTATCTGGGAGGCGAAAGACGTTGCGCTCCATGATATAGAGGGAGATGCACCCTTTGTCACCTATACGAAAGACGGTATTGAGAACCGTATAGACACGCGCTTTATCGCCGGTTGCGATGGTTTTCACGGGGTATCCCGGCCCACAATCCCGGCGTTGGTCGGGCGCCCCTATGAAAAGGTTTATCCTTTCGGCTGGCTCGGTGTCCTGGCGGATGTGCCACCGTGTAGCCACGAATTGATCTATGCCAACCATGCCAATGGGTTTGCGCTGGCCTCACAGCGTTCGCTGACGCGCAGCCGCTACTACATCCAGGTTCCGCTCACAGAAAACCTGGATGACTGGCCGGATGATCGGCTGTGGGACGAACTGGCCCTGCGCCTTGGTCCCGATGCTGCTGCAAATATGACTCGCGGGCCCGCCATTGAAAAATCCATAGCCCCGCTACGCTCTTTTGTGTTCGAGCCCATGCGTCATGGCAGCTTGTTCCTGGTGGGTGACGCGGCCCATATCGTGCCGCCCACGGGAGCCAAGGGCCTCAATCTGGCGGCCTCGGACGTTGCCTATATGTCGGAGGCGCTAACCGCTTTCTTTAATGAGAACGATAGTGATGCGATTGCAGCCTACTCGGAAAAAGCGCTGGCACGCGTCTGGAAAGCGGAGCGCTTCTCCTGGTCGCTGACTATGCTGATGCATCGGTTCCCCGACGACGGTGTCTTCGAGCGGCGTATGCAGGTGGCGCAGCTCGCCTACATTGCGTCCTCTGAAGCAGCGCAAAAGGAAATAGCGGAAAACTATGTCGGGCTGCCGTTGTAATCGGCAGAACCGCAAGTGCGTGCAGGAAACCAAAAAATTCGTGCGGGAGAATCGTAGTGCGTAATAATCCCCAGGAAATTATCGACAATTCGCCCATGGGCAGGTTGCAATTTCTGGTAATCGCACTGTGTGTCGTGCTGGTTGCTTTGGATGGCTTTGATGTACTGGCAATCAGTTTTGCAGCCCCGGGTATCACCGACGAGTGGGGCATCAATCGCGCCACGCTCGGCATCGTACTGTCGATGGAGCTGGCCGGCATGGCATTGGGCTCGGTGCTGCTGGGCCGGATGGCGGACCGGTTCGGCCGGCGTCCTACCATACTGTTCTGCATCATCCTTATGGCGGTGGGTATGTTGCTGGCCGCCAGGGCGGGCAGTGTGATCTCACTGTCCATTATCCGCTTTGTTACGGGTCTTGGAATCGGCGGTATGCTGGCTTCGGTCAACGCGATGGCGGCTGAGTATGCCAATGCCAAACGTCGCGCCGCCTGCGTCTCCCTCATGGCAGCGGGATACCCCCTTGGGGTCATCGTCGGCGGGGCGATAGCTTCCGTCCTGCTCGCGACATTTGACTGGCGCGCGGTGTTTGAATTTGGCGCAGTCTTTACCGCGGCAATGATTCCGCTAGCCTGGTTTTTTCTGCCGGAATCCGTGTCTTGGTTGCTACACCGCCAACCGGCGAACGCCCTGGCTCGCGTGAACACAACGCTGCAGCGTATGGGGCACAGTGCTATCGAAGAACTGCCTGCACCGCCCGCTACGCCGCAGCGGCGCGGCTGGTTAGAACTGTTTACACCCGGGCTCGCAAGTACAACTGTGCTGCTCACGTTCGCCTACCTCGCGCACATCATGACCTTCTACTTTATCCTGAAATGGATTCCCAAAATCGTGGTGGATATGGGCTTCTCCGCCGCTTATGCCGGCAGCGTGCTGGTCTGGGCCAATGTAGGCGGGCTGGCGGGCTGCATACTCCTAAGCGCGCTGACCCAGCGCTTCAACGTGCGTCTGTTGGTGATAGCGGCCATGCTCGGGTCAACAGTGCTGGTCAACGTCTTCGGCCTGGGTCAGTCAGATCTAACCCAACTCGCCCTGGTAGCAGCCTGTGCCGGGTTCTTCACCAACGCTGCTGTGGTAGGCCTTTACGCGATATTTGCGCAGTCTTTCCCAACCAATGTACGCGCTAGCGGCACTGGCTTTGTCATCGGTATTGGCCGCGGCGGCGCGGTATTGGGTCCTATTATCGCAGGCTTTCTGTTCGAGGCTGGCGAGGGGCTGGCGACTGTCGCCTTCGTCATGGCGCTGGGTTCGCTGGTGGCTGCTGCGATGCTCGCCCTGCTGAAATTTTATTCGCGAGCGCAAGTCGCGACCCGCTAGTTACCGGTTGAGAAGTATCCGCCTCCCCGTCGCTGGCGATGTCGAGCCGGTTGGCAAACAGACGCGCCAGCCGCTCGAGTGACGCTTTGCTCGTCGAGCAGCACGTCCAGAGCGACCAGTAGATTAAGGTCCAGTGTTTTGAATCGCATCAGAATAATCTATAAATAAAATTAATAGATAGCGGTCAATATAAACAGCTTATGATATTGGTCGTCAGGCCGAGGGTGGTGCTTACCAGTTAGAGAAATGTATGACAGGAAGCTGACACCCTGCTAGATAGACAGCAGGCGCCTCAGAAAGCTGTCTTCCCCTTTAACCTGTTCACGGGTGAACAGCAGTTCTGCCAACTGGGTTTCTATCTGCTCTGCCACTGCGTTACGAATAGACTTTTGTTCTTTTTTTGTAGGTGTTCTGCCCTTGTACCTGGCCAGGTCCACTGGTTCGCCAAAACCCAGATAACAGCGCTGCGGTTTGGGCAGTAAGCTGCCCAGGGCGCCGACCGGAATCGGGGGTAGGACATCGGCGCGCACATCGTCGGTAAGCAACCCCATACGTTTGAGCAGCGTGCCCAGCGCAGAGCCGGGAATGTCCTGGCCTTCCATCAGGTGACCGTAGAATTCGTCAGGCCCCACCAGGCCGAAGGGCATGATGGTATAGCCGTGCCTGGCGGCCAGCTTGACGAAGCCGTAGCGCTCCTGCCACTGCAATTCATACTTCATACTGGCGGGTTTGACTGCCTCGTAAGCCCCGCCGGGGAAAACCATCAGGTCCTCGCCCGCTTTCATCAGTGCGCTGCAGACATCCGGGTGCCCCATCACCGCGCCACGCTTCAGCATGAAATCTGCAATTTTGGGGTTGGCGAAGAGAAACTTGTCGCCCAGCCCACGGGGGAAGCGGTTGAGCTCTTTTGACATTAGCGGGCCAAGAACCCAGCCGTCCAGCGCGAACAGGGAGTGGTTACCCACAAAGAGACAGGGGCGGTCAGGGATATTGTCGGCCCCCAGTATCACCGGGTTGAACAGCCGCTTGACCATTCGATAACTCAGTTCGAACTCCAGGCCCGAGGGCGGTTCGACCTGCAGTGCTATCTCGATATGGCGAGCCAGAGCTTCCTTGTCGCCCAGAGGGTTGTTGTCTTTATCGAATGCTGACATCAGGTTTTTCTGTCGTGGGAGTTGGGCAGGGCATTATAACCGCTATAGGAGGGCAATGCGTGGTATCCTGAGTGTCGATTTTTTCTGAATTTTGCTGCACTTATTTCGGAGCTACTCTCATGACAACAACCGGTTTACAACTGCGCTCTCTGGTTAAGGAAGATAACACCCTGGAACTCTCTCTGGCGGAAGTGGAAGTGCCAGAACCCGGCCCCGACGAGGTGCTGGTCCGTATTGAGGCCACGCCCATAAACCCGTCGGATATGGGGTTGTTGCTGGGGCCGGCAGATATCACCACTTTTCGCGCCAGCGGCAGCGCTGAGCGCCCGGTACTCACGGCGGATGTCCCCCAGGCCGCTATGAAAATGGTGGCTGCCAGAGTGGGCAAGCCCATGGCCGTGGGTAATGAAGCAGGCGGTGTAGTGATTGCCGCCGGCAGTTCCGATGCAGCACAGGCGCTGATGGGCAAAACTGTCGGCGTGGTGGGTGGCGAGATGTACGCGCAGTACCGCTGCCTTAATGTTTACCAGTGCCTGCCGCTGGAGGAGGGCACCAGTGCTAAAGAGGGGGCATCCTGTTTCGTCAATCCTCTCACCTCCCTGGGCATGGTGGAAACCATGCGTTTGGAAGGCCATACAGCGCTGGTGCACACTGCGGCAGCCTCCAACCTGGGGCAGATGTTGAACCGGGTATGTATCGCCGACGGTATTGATCTGGTCAATATCGTGCGCAAGCCTGAGCAGGAGAAAATCCTGCGAGACCTGGGCGCGAAGTACGTGATCAACTCCTCCACAGACAGTTTTATGGACGACCTGACCGCGGCACTCAAGGAAACCGGCGCAACACTCGCATTTGACGCCATTGGCGGCGGTAAGCTGGCGAGCCAGATTCTGAGCTGTATGGAAGCAGCGGCCCTGAGCAAAATGACCGCTTACAGCGGTTATGGCTCCGATGTGCACAAGCAAGTGTATATCTACGGTGGCCTGGATCGCAGCCCCACCGTACTCACCCGTAATTTCGGCTTCGCCTGGTCAGTGGGTGCCTGGCTGCTGACCCCCTTCCTGCAAAAAGCAGGAACGGAGAAAATGATGGAACTGCGCGGCAGGGTTGCGCGGGAAATCAAGACCACATTTGCCAGCCACTATACCCAGGAGGTGTCACTGGCGGAGGCCCTGTCGCTGGAGGCGCTATCGGTCTATGCGAAACAGGCCACCGGAGAGAAATGCCTCATCTGCCCCCAGCGGTAGACATTCCCGATACGTTGCGTGAGCCTTCTGGCGTCGCTGTGCGGCGCCATTTGAATCATTGCTGTAGAGGGCCAATAACCGGCATTCCAGAGAGCCAGGGGTGCACGTAGACGACAACTGCCACAACCACGGCGGTGATAACCAGGTTGATAACATCGGCGCCCAGAGTGGGCGCCTGAGCTTTTGTCCAGGCCCCATCGCGCCGATTGATAGCGAACATTTCAAGTAGTGCCCAGATGGCCATGCCGCCGAACAGCACCAGGGAGCGGCTGTCGCCGTTAAGCAGCAGGTGGGCGACGCCCCACAGCCCCACACCGGTCAGTTGCGGGTGCCGCAGCAGGCGGTGCACCCGCGAGGGTCGGGCACTTACTACCAGTAACCAGAACGCCACCACCAACAGGAACAGTGCGGGCGCCTGCATTGCCGCAGGTGTGTTGTACAGATACTGCGGCACCGTGCTGCGCCAGCCAAATACGATCAGCGCGATCGAGCCCAGTATCAATAGCGAAAAGATCCCCTTGTAACCATTCTCTCCCAGCCGTTTTTGCATGTCGGGGCGAAAGGACGGTGCCAGGGACTTGCTCAGGTGCACACCCGCAAACAGGAGTACGCCAATTGCCAGTAATGTCATCGCAGTGCCTCCGAAAGTAGTCGAAGTCAGCTTAGCAGCTGGAGGCGGTGCCGCCCAGTAGTGCCTCGCGCTTCAACTGACGGCAGCGAGTCGGTGCGGCAGCGCGGCGTGGTGTGAATTACCGAGTAGCTGGATATACTGGTCCTCAACCGTACGGCATGCCTCTCGCACACTCTTTATAGCACCGGGCATCACCGGTGGCAGGACGGTCACCCGGATGGTGGCGGGGCGGATCAGTAGCCCCCCTTTGGGCAGTGCGTCCTTCACGTTGTGCAGCACGATTGGCACCAGGGGCACGCCGGCTTTGCGTGCGAGGTAAAAGGCGCCGTGTTTGAAGGGCTGAATTTCACCGAGCGTGCTGCGGGTGCCTTCCGGGGCAATGACCAGGGAGCGGCCACCGGCAAGCAACGCCAGCGCTTGTTGCAGCACAGCGCCCTGGTTCTTTTCGTTCCGGTCTACAAATACAGTATCCATCTGGCGCAGTAGTGAGCCAACCAGCGGATGTGAGGCCATCTCCTTTTTACAGAAAGCCACCACATCGTTGCGCAGCAGATGCGCCAGCACCAGTGAGTCGAGCAGGCTCTGGTGGTTAAACACAAACACCGTGGCCTGCTGGTGTCGCAGGTGCTCACGTCCTTCAATCTCTATGTCCAGGCCGGCCACACCCGCCCCCAGATCGCCCATAAGCCGGGTCATCCGGTTGATATTGCGATCAGCGCCCACACCCAGCCTGCGCCCCAGTAAACCGATAGCGGTGGTTGCCAGCAGCGCTTGCCCGGCCAGCACCGTGCGCGCGATACTTTCGACACCCGGATAACCCCTGGTGGTGAATTGCAGCAGTGGCCATTTGCGGGCGACAGCCTGTTCGCGCAGCTTATCCGAGGGATTCACAGCCACGGGGTAACCCACCGCCTTCAATAGCGGCATGTCATCGCTGGAATCAGAATAAAACCAACACAGCGACAGTTTCGACCCGTACTGCCGCGCCACACGGCGGGCCGCCAGTACCTTGCCCTCGCCATAGCACATCGGCGCCACCAGCTTGCCGGTGAAATGTCCGCCCTTCACCTCTAGCTGAGTGCAGCAAATTTCATCAATACCCAGTGCGCGTGCAACAGGTTCCACCTGATAGTGACTGGCGGCAGTCACAATCACCAGCTTGTGGCCCGCAGCACGATGCGTTTCTACCAGCCTGATGGCTTCGCTATACAGACTTTTTTCCAGGCTGTTGATGTACGCTTTTTTGCCAAGTTCGACGAGGGTCTGCTCCGGCACATCTTGCAGGGCTTTGGTGATCCGGCGCACGATGCGATGGTAGTTCCCGCCAGATTGATCTATGCGGTGGCGCAGCACACCTCTAAGCACACGGGACGCCTGTCGCAGCTCGCCTTTACTGGCGGCGTGGCGAATGGTTTCCCTGGCGATGGCAATGATTGAAAAGCCCGCTATCAACGTTCTGTCGAGGTCGAAAAACGCGACGCGAGGTTGACCCACTGGCGGTTGCGCAATGCTGTTGAGCGCGTGTTCGAGGCTTGTCACTTTGTGGTCCTTCTATTGTGCGGGTGCGCGGTGATTGCGAGGGATAATGCAATATCCCTGCCACCGGGCACGGTATCCCCTTAATGTGACAGCAATGTGACGATAACTGCGGCTGGCCTGGTACTTTTCCGCACAATCTTGTGCCCTGCCTGTTCGAGAACGCCGCCGCCTGCGCCACTCGGGTGCGGTCTTGCCCAAAGCTGGTGCGTGGTTCATGCACCCGCTCATGCCCTCGCTTGGGCATGGGAAAGCATGGCCGCAGGCGGCCGGCTCGGCTAAGATGGCGCAATGTTGCCAGATACCATCTCTGACCTGCCCATCTGCGAGGTGCTCGAAGACCTCAAGCACGCGTTGCGCGACGGTCACGAACTGGTACTACAGGCTCCTCCCGGCGCTGGTAAGACGACCGTGGTACCGCTGGCCCTGCTTGACGAGCCCTGGTTGGACGGGCGCAAAATTCTGCTGCTGGAACCGCGTCGTATGGCAGCCCGTGCGGCGGCAACACGCATGGCCCAGTTGCTGGGGGAAGAGCCAGGGCAAACCGTGGGTTACCGGATACGGCTAGACAGTTGTGTCAGCGACCAAACCCGCATCGAGGTGATTACCGAGGGTATTCTGACCCGGCAATTGCAACAGGACCCGGGCTTGGAAGATGTCGCCCTGGTTGTCTTTGACGAATTTCATGAACGCAACCTGGATTCCGATCTCTGCCTGGCACTGGCACTGCAGGGCCGTGAGATGTTTCGTGAGGGCCCGCCACTGAAGCTGTTGGTGATGTCGGCAACCCTTGACGGGGAGGCGGTGGCGGAGTTACTGGGCGATGCGCCCCTGCTGACCTCAGCCGGCAGGCAACACCCGGTGACTACCCGGCACGGTGCCGCCTACCAATTACGAGACCCGATTGCTGTACCCACGGCGCAGGCCGTAGTGCACGCCCTGGGTGCGCACCGGGGGAATATTCTGGTATTCCTGCCGGGCCAGCGCGAAATTCTGCAGGTCGCACGGGAGTTGAGTCGCCGCTTGCCGCAGTCGGGCGAGGAGCAGGTTTTGATCGCCCCGCTGTTTGGCAGCCTGTCACTGCAGCGCCAGCAGCAGGCCATAGAGCCCACAGCGGCGGGCATTCGCAAGGTGGTGTTGTCGACAAACATCGCCGAGACCAGTCTTACCATCGAGGGTATTGAAGTGGTGGTGGACTCCGGGCTGGTGCGGGAGGCTTTGTTTGATGGTGCTACCAGTATGACCCGCCTCACCACGCGCAGGATCTCACGGGCGTCGGCGCGCCAGCGAGAGGGCAGGGCGGGTCGCCTGGGGCCCGGTTATTGCTACCGGCTGTGGAGTGAGGAGCAGGATAAACGACTGGTGGCGCATGCCACCCCCGAGTTGTTACAGGCAGACCTGGCACCGCTGGCCCTGCAACTGCTGGCCTGGGGCGTGGACGAGCCCGCCGAACTGGCGTGGCTGGACCCGCCGCCGGAACAGGCCATGCAGCAGGGGCTTGCGGTAATTGAGACTTGCGGCGCGGTATACCGCAATCGGGAGGACCGCTTTCAACTGACGCCCCAGGGTGTGCGAATGGCGCAGATGCCGTTGCATCCTCGCCTGGCTCACATGCTACTTGTAGGCTGCGACATCAATGCTCAGGAGACTGCGTGTCTGCTGGCGGCTGTTCTGTCCGAGCGCAATCCGCTGGGAGCCGAGGGTACCGATATCTCCCTAAGCCTGGCGACACTGATGGGGGAGAGGCGCTGCCCGCCGGAACTGCAGGGATGGTTCAAGCGCATCTGGCAACAGGCGAGGAAACTCGCCCGGCTTGGTCTGGATCATCAGGCACACAAACAACAGCGGGCAACTATTGGTGTCCCCCTGGATAATGTGTTGGGTGTGCTGCTCGCCAGCGCTTATCCGGATCGGATCGGCCATTTGCGCAAGGGCGAAGATGGCACGCGCTACCTGATGAGCAATGGCCGCAGCGCGGTATTGCCGGCTGCGGACTCACTGGTAGGGTCGCCCTGGCTGGCCGTGGCGGAGATAGGCGGGCACGCAGGCGAGGCGACAGATCGCATCTATGGCGCGTGTATCCTGGATCCCGAGGCTTTCCATGCCATTCTCTCGCACCTGGTGCGCGAGGAAGAGCTGGTGCATTGGGATTATCGCAGCGAGCAATTTGTCGCCCAGCGCCGGCGTTTGGTGGGCAGTATCGAGTTAAGCAGCGAGCCGCTGGAGCAGGTGTCGGAGCAGGCGCGCAATATTGCCTTGCTAGGTGTGGTGCGCAAGAAGGGCCTGGATATCCTGCCCTGGACTCCCGCACTGAAACAATGGCGTGCCCGGGTTGCCCTGCTGCGGCAGGTTGAGTCTGAACAGCCCGCAGAGAACCGCTGGCCCGATCTGTCGGATGACGCGCTGTTGGCCGACCTGGAAAGCTGGTTGCTGCCCTATCTCGGTCAGGTGCGGCGACTGGAGGATTTCCAGGGCCTGGACCTTAAAGCGATTCTATACGCCAGCCTGGCATGGCCCTTGCCACTGGACCTGGAGCGGCTGGCGCCGGAGCGAATTGCCGTGCCTTCCGGCTCGGTGATATCGGTTGATTACAGCCAGGACCCACCGGTATTGGCGGTTAAGTTACAGGAAATGTTTGGTTGCGAAGAAACCCCGACAGTGGCCGACGGCAAAGTGACTTTACTGGTTCATTTGCTGTCGCCGGCCGGTCGTTCGCTGCAGATTACCCGCGATCTGGCAGGTTTCTGGGGCAGCAGTTACGCGGAGGTGAAGCGCGAAATGAAGGGGCGCTATCCCAAGCACCCCTGGCCGGACGATCCGCTCAACGCGACCGCAACACGGCACACCAAGCGTCGCCTTGCAGGCGAGAACTGAGCGCGTCTATCCGGCTTCATTCCCGGCATACAAATCATCTTGCGGCTCGCCGGACGCGGCTTTTTTACGGCCGCTGAATATCAACCAGTCTTCGAGCACCATCACCATACAGGGCACCAGGAACAGGGTGACCACGGTACCCATTAACACTCCAAAACCCAGTGACGTTGCCATGGGTACGAACATTGTTGTGGCTATTGACCTGTCCATCATCATGGGTGCCAGGCCGACAAAGGTCGTCACGCTGGTGAGTACGATAGGACGAAAACGCACACTACCGGCGTGACTCAGTACCCAGATGAGTTCGTGGCCGGACTGGCGTTGGCGATTGATGTAGTCCACCAGCACCAGTGAGGAATTCACCACTACGCCGGACAGTGCGACAATACCCAGCAGAGAGAAAAATACGAGGTCCATGCCAATGATCATGTGGCCTATGATGGCTCCCACGGCACCGAAAGGTATGACGCTCATAATGATCAGCGGCTGCATATAGGATTGCAGGGGTATGGCCAACAATGCGTAGATCACCAACAGTGCAAGCAGGGCGGTACTGCCCAGTGAGCCCATGGATTTGCTGCGCTCCTCCGATTCCCCGGCGAGGCTGAAGCTCACACCCGGGTGGCGCAGTAAAATATCGGCAAGCTCGCCCTTGATCACCGCATTGATCACGGTTTCCGGCGGCGTAATACTACGATTTACATCGGCTGTTACCGTGACAACGCGCTGGCCATCAACCCGGCGAATAGTGGTATAGCCCCGTGCAAGCTCGATGCGGGCGACGCTGGTGAACGGAACCTCGGTGCCGTCCGCCGTGCGAATACGCATGGACTCCAGGCTGCCCAGAGAGCGGCGTTCTCCTTCCGGAAAGCGCACCATCACCCGGATATCATCTTTGCCGCGCTGAATGCGCTGGGCCTCATAACCGTAGAACGCCTCGCGCACCTGGCGCCCGAGGTCTTCGAGAGTGATGCCAAGATTGCGCGCCTGGGGCAACAGGGCCAGCTGTACTTCCTGTTTGCCGGCCCTGAAACTGTCGGTGACATCCAACACCCCGTTATAGCCCTGCAGGGCCAGGCGCAGTTCTGCGGCGGCAGAGCGCAGCGTGTCAAAGCTTTTACCGTACAGCTCGAATTCGATGGCGTTACCCGCACCAAACGCCTGGGAGGTAAATGTTAACTCCACGGCGTCGGGAATGGCGCCGGTCAGCTCCCGCCAACGATTCGCCATTACGCTGGCGAGAGTACCCTTGTAATCAGAGGGCATGTTGAGCTCGATGCCGATCTCCGCCAGATTGCTTTGGGAGCTCTGGCTGCCGCCCATACTGCCCTTGGGGATAAAGGAGCCAATACTGCTGAAAACATGGTTGATCATGCCCGGCTCGCCTTCTTCCTTGTCCGCGTCGAGTTCCGCTCGCAACTGTTCAGCGGCCAGCTCCAACTGCGCGACCGCGCGAGAGGTGGATTCCACTGGTGTACCCTCCGGCATGGTCAGTGCCGCGTACAGGTGGGTGCCTTCGACGGCGGGAAAAAACTGGAAGTTCATACGGCCACTGGCAAACAATGAGGCGGTTATGGCAAGTACTACAACCCCGATGGCCAGTGTGGCGTAGCGCCACTCAAGGGCGTGCTCCACGGCGGGCTGGTAGTAGCGCGTGGCGACCAGTTGCAGCGAGTCCGAGATTTTTGATTGCAACGTGAGCCAGCGCTCCCGAAGCGCGCCGCCGCTGCCGCGTACCGCTTCCGGTTTGCGATGGGCCAGGTGTGAGGGCAGGATCAGTTGTGACTCGATGAGGCTGAATATCAGGGCGAGAATCACGGTAAACCCCAGCGGTGCGAAAAAGCCGCCCATGGGGCCGGGAATGCTGACGATGGGAATGAACGTTGCCATGGTGGTGAACACGCCAAACATCACCGGTATCGCGACATCCTTGGCACCGGCCATAGCCGCAGCGAGCTGCCCGAATCCGTCTTGTTCGTAGGCGTATACACGCTCTGCCACCACGATGGCGTCGTCTACCAGAATACCCAGCACCAGAATGAAGGCCATTACCGACATGGTACTGATGGAGATGCCCGTGGCTGGAAACAGGGCCACGGTGCCCAGTAGTGCGACCGGGATACCCGCCGCAACCCACAGGGCGAGGCGAAATCGCAGAAACAGGGTCAGTACCAGCAGTACCAGCAGCAGGCCGCTGCGGGCATTTTTGGCAAGGGCATCCAGCCGTTCCACGAGGTCCTGGGATTCGTCCTGCCATATGGTCAGTGAAATTCCCTCGGGTAATGCCCGTTGCGCCTGCACCAGGTAGTCTTTCACTTCCTGGGCAATGGCAAGCACGTCTTCCTCGCCAACCCGGGAGACTTTCAGTGCCACTGCGGGCACGCCGTCCAGGCGCGCCCGCAGGTCGCTGTCTTCAAAGCCGTCGACTACCGTGGCGATTTCCCCCAGTGTGACGCTGGTACCGTCGTTGCGGGTGAGTACCACAATATCCTCAAACTCGCGGCCCACATAGGCCTGGCCGCGGGTGCGCAGCAAAATTTCACCGCCCTCGGTTTTCAGTGAGCCACCGGGAATGTCCAGCGAACTGCTTTCAATCGCATGCCCCACCTCAGCCAGCGTGAGACCGTGCCTGCGCAAGGTCTGTTCTGATACCTCTATGGAGATTTCGTAGGGCCTGGCAAACAGCAGGTCGACCTGGGAAGTTTCCGGCAGCGCAACCAGGTCGTCGCGCAATTGCTGGCCCAGCAGTTTCAGTGTGCGTTCGTCGGCGTCGCCGTACATCGCGACCTGCAGCACGGTGGCGGAGTAGGAAATTTCTGCGGTGACGGGTTTTTCTGTCTCAGCGGGGAAGGAATCGATAGCGTCGACCTTACTCTTTATATCATTGGACAGTTTGGTCTTGTCCACTCCTTCAACCAGTTCAGCAGTAACATTGCACATCCCTTCTGACGCGCTGGAACTGATTTTATCGATACCTTCTGTGCCCTGTATGGCCTCCTCAATGCGAATACACACGCCGGACTCCACCTCAGTGGGGGCGGCACCGAGGTAGGGGACAGTGATGCTGACGGCATCGACCTCGATATTGGGAAACTCTTCCTGGTGAATTCGTGGCAGGGACAGCAAGCCGCCGACGATGAGTATCCACATCAGCAGGTTGGCGGCCACAGGGTTGTGACCAAACCAATCGATAAGATACTTCACAGGGTGCTTTCCGTCACCATTACAGGGTTTACCAACATGCCTTCCACCACAGTCTGCGATGGCGAAACGCACACCAGTTCACCGGCACTCAGGCCTCCATCGATCAGCATTTCATCGTGTTCGAGGCGGAGAATAGAGACGTGGCGAAAGTGCAGGCGATTCTCTTTGTCGATGACCAGTACCTGGTTGTTGTCGCGCATGGCGGAGCGGGGCAGGCGAATGATGTTGTCTACCTTGCGACCGCGAATCTCAGCCTGTACAAACTTGCCTACTGGCACGGGCAGGGCATCTGCGCCGTTGACGGCGGACGAAAAACGCGCCACGCCATAAAGCATTTGCGACCGCTCATCAAATTCCGCTTCCGCGCGTACCAGTTCGCCCTCCCATACCATGCGTGTGTTGCCAAAGTCTGCGGTCAGCGTAACCGGCGGCCGGATAGCCTTGGGGATCTCACCGCGGGTCACTTGTGGAACACCCAGATAAGTCAATTGATCGGCCGCGATGGGCAGGCGCACTTCAACATAATCCGTGGCGTAGATGGTGCCTATGCTCTGGCCGCGCGTAACAAACTGGCCGAGGTCGACCTGCTCGTTGCGCACAATGCCGTCAAAGGGCGCCTTGAGTTCGGTGCGGGCCAGGTCGCGCTTTGCCTGGTCCACTGCCGCCCGGGCTTCACTGAGGGTTGCCTCGGCTACCCAGGAGATACGGCGGGCATTGTCCAGTTGTTGCTGGCTGATCAGCTGTTTGTCTAGCAAGCTCTCGCTGCGCCTGAGATCGTCGGCGGCGTAATCCAGCTCTACTTCAGCACGCTTCAGGGCCGCCTCGCTGCGTGCCAGGGCCGTGCGGTAATCGGCATCGTCTATGCGCAGTAATACCTCGCCGCGCTCGAACATACCGCCACCGACCAGCGCGGGCGAAACCCAGACAGCGCGCCCCGACACTTCGGGTATGAGATCGGTCTGGCTGCGGGGTGCCACCGTGCCCTGGGAGGTCACCGTCAGGTACTCTGCCCGGGGCTGAACTTCGACCACGCGCAAGGTAGTGGTCAGCCGCTCGTAAGGCGTGGGTGTGGTCTCAGGGGTGTTCAGGGTCATCCACAATGCAAGGCCGATACCCAATGCCAGTATGGCCAGGGGGTACAAAAATTTCTTGCTCATTGATTCTCCATTAACGCTTTGTTCTGCCCCTGCGCTGGCCCGGTGTGCGGGGCAGGCCGTTGTGTTGGGTGGCGAAAGGGCGCCCAGCGGCGGCTGGCACTGGTTTGTGACGTTTGGCTGGCTGGCGCGGTGGTACCAGGTGCAGCTTGCCGTTGCCAATAAGATCTGATCGCCCCATTTTTTTCAGCGCCAGGCGCAGGGCGGGCCAGTTGTCCGGATCGTGGTAGCGTAAAAAGGCCTTGTGCAGTTGCCGCTGTGACATCTTTTTCACTGTGGGCATGGTGTCACTGCTGCGAGTAATACGCTTCAGGGGATTCTTACCGCTGTGGTACATCGCGGTTGCGCTGGCCATGGGCGAAGGATAAAAGGTCTGCACCTGGTCAGCGCGGAACTTGTTGCGCTTCAACCACAGGGCAAGATTCATCATGTCCCGGTCGCTGGTGCCGGGGTGGGCGGCGATAAAATAGGGAATAAGGTACTGCTCTTTACCAGCCGCTTTGGAGTATTTCTCGAACATGGCGCGGAAGCGGTCATAACTGCCCATCCCCGGCTTCATCATTTTGCCCAGTGGCCCTTCCTCGGTGTGCTCCGGGGCAATTTTCAGGTAGCCGCCTACATGGTGAGTCACCAGTTCTTCAACGTATGCGGGAGTTTCCACTGCCAGGTCGTAACGCAGGCCAGATGCGATCAGAACTTTCTTTACACCCGCCACTTCGCGCGCGCGGCGGTACAGGCTGATCAGCGGTGTCTGGTCGGTATTGAGATTCTTGCAGATGCCCGGGAACACGCAGCTCAGTTTGCGGCACTTCGCCTCAACTTCCTTGCTCTTGCAGGCGAGGCGCCACATATTCGCGGTGGGGCCGCCCAGATCGGAGATCACACCGGTGAAGGCGGTGGAGGTGTCGCGGATCCGTTCCACCTCACGAATGATGGAATCCTCCGAGCGATTCTGGATGATGCGGCCCTCGTGTTCGGTGATTGAACAGAAAGTACAGCCGCCGAAACAACCGCGCATAATGTTAACGGAGTGGCGAATCATCTCGTAGGCCGCGATGCGCGCGTCGCCATAGCTGGTGTGGGGGAGCCGCGTGTAGGGCAGCTCGAACACCGTGTCCAGCTCATCGGTCTCCAGCGGTATCGGCGGTGCATTGAGCCAGACCTCACGGTCGCCATGGGCCTGAACCAGCGGCCTGGCGTTGTAGGGATTGGTTTCCTTGTGCAGGATGCGCGAGGCGTGGGCGTACAGGGCGCTGTCGCTTTTAACCTGTTCGTAAGCGGGAATGCGTATGACCGCCTTGTCCTTGCTCGTGGCATTGCCCATCAGCGTGATGGGCTCGACCACCACTGCCTGGGATTCCTCCGCCGTTGTGGCACAGCCGGCGCTGCTGGTGTCCACATAAGGGTTGATAGGCGCTGTTACGGGGCCCACGATATCGATGCTGGTCGAGTCGATAACCTGCCAATCATCCGGAATACGCTTGCGCACAAATGCCGTGCCGCGAAGGTCGCGGATGGTGTTGATGGCTTCTCCGGCAGCCAGGCGGTGGGCCAGATCGACGATGGCCCGCTCCGCGTTGCCGTACAGCAACAGGTCCGCGCGGCTGTCGAGCAGCACTGAGCGCCGCACTTTGTCGCTCCAGTAATCATAGTGCGCGATGCGCCGCAGGCTGGCTTCGATGCTGCCGATGACCACCGGCACGTCCTTATAGGCCTCTCGCAGGCGCTGGCTGTAGACAACAACGGCCCTGTCAGGGCGCTTGCCGCCAACGTCGCCCGGGGTGTAGGCATCATCGTTGCGCCGTTTGCGGTCGGCGGTGTAGCGATTGATCATGGAATCCATGTTGCCGGCGGCGACACCGAAAAACAGGTTCGGTTTTCCCAGTACCTTAAATGGCTCGGCGCTATCCCATGCGGGTTGGGAAATGATCCCCACCCGGAAGCCCTGGGCCTCTAGCAGGCGACCAATCACCGCCATACCGAAACTGGGGTGGTCCACGTAGGCATCACCGGTGACCACGATGATGTCGCAGCTGTCCCAGCCGAGGGCGTCCATCTCGGCCCGTGACATGGGCAGTTCCGGGGCCGGACCGAAGCATTCGGCCCAATATTTGCGATAGGAAAACAGTGGTGTAGCCATGGGTGCGTTAACTGGAGGTAAAAAACCGGGCTGCATTATAGCGGCTTGCGGCGGCGCAGGGCTAAGTACTATTGCCATAGCTGGCGGGAATGTTTAAGGGCGGTATAGCGAAACAATACCATGCAAGACACAAAGAGTTGATGGTAACTCTTTGATTGTAAACAATAATATGTGGATATGCGAGGTGTGGGGGCTCAGGATTTCGATGCTTTGTCTTCCGGAGCGTGGCCGGGGCGGGGTAGGCCGGCGCCGCACAGGCGACAATAATGGGCGTGTGCATCTTTTTCCACCGCAGAACAATTGGTGCAGTTGCGCGCGTCCAGGGTGTCGCGCATCTTCTTCACGCGTTGGGCGTTGGTCAGTTCTGCTGTGATAATGCCGGTGGGGACAGCAATAATGGCGTAGCCCACCAGCATTCCCGCCGCTGACACGGCGCGCCCGGCGGTCGTTAAAGGTGTAACGTCGCCGTAGCCCACGGTAGTGATGGTGACAATGGCCCAATAAACGCTGGTAGGAATGTCGTCGAAGCCACTGGCAGGCCCCTCTATGACATACAACAGGCAGCCAAAAATGGTGGCGATGATCATCACCAGCCCAAAAAAGATAAAGACCTTGCGACCAGAGCGTTGCAGTGCCGCCGCCAGCTCGTTGGCCTCGTTCAGCATCGGCAGCAGCCGCAGCACCCGGAATATCCGCAGTATCCGCAACAGGCGAATAATGAGCAGGGGGGCGGCCTGGGGGATTAGCAGAGAGAGATAGGTGGGTAGAAGTGCCAGCAGATCCACAACGCCATAGAGGCTGAATATGTAGGCGCGGCGATTGGGCGTACACCAGATCCGCGCAATGTACTCGAAGGTGAACATGAGGGTAAACACCCATTCCAGTTGCAGGAACAGGTTGCCAAAGCGGGCATCCAGACTGGTAATTGAGTCCAGCATGATTACCACGACGCTGACGAGGATGACTGCGATCAGAATAAGATCGAACCACTTCCCAGCGTTTGTTTCAGTGCCGAATATGACCTCGTAAAACCTGAGTTGCAGTGGAGACTGGTCACGGTGCGACATAATTGTGGGGGTCTGCGCTTGGCGGTTGCCGGTGTAGCCACTATATTAAACAGCGCCGGGTATGTGCAATGAACATGACAGAGAAAGTGGAGTGACTATGGAAATGCCCATCTTCCAGGTGGATGCTTTTGCCAGCAAGGTATTTGCCGGAAACCCCGCAGCGGTGATGCCGCTACAGAGGTGGCTGGACGATACCGCGCTGCAGGCTATCGCCATGGAGAACAATTTGTCGGAGACGGCTTTCCTGGTGCCCTGCGAGCAGGGCCATGAACTGCGCTGGTTTACACCTACGGTGGAGGTAAACCTGTGTGGCCACGCGACACTGGCGGCAGCACACACTTTATTTGAACACCTTGGTGAGGCGAGTGATGAGGTACGCTTCCAGACGCGCAGCGGCGAATTGCGGGTGCGCCGGGAGGGCGGGGCGCTCACGCTCGATTTCCCGGAGACACAGTTGGTGCCGGCGGAAGTAGACCTTGCCATCTGCAAGGCACTGGGCGCCACCGCCAGTGAAGCGGTAATTCCCAGTGACGACCCTCACGCAGTGCTCTATGTCTATGAGTTCGAAGCGGATGTGGCCGACTTGCAACCGGATTTTGCCGCCCTGCAGGCGGCCAGTGCACATTGTGTTATTGCCACCGCCCCGGGTGATGAGTGTGATTTTGTCTCCCGGTTTTTTGGCCCGCAGGTAGGCATAGACGAGGACCCGGTGACCGGCTCTGCACACTGCGCGCTGGTTCCCTACTGGGCCAAACGTCTCAACCAGCAAACACTGGAAGCGAGGCAGATTTCAGCGCGGGGAGGGGAGTTATCCTGTCGGCTGGAGGACGGCAGGGTCTTTATGACCGGCACAGCCGTGACGTTTATGCAGGGCGTGGTTTATTCGCTCTAGGTTACCGTTTGCGATTGTACGAGCCCGGTAGGGTTGATCGATTCATCAAACAATTTCTGACACAGGGCGCGCGGCATTCCCTCCTGCTCCAGTCGATCTACAACGCCATCGGTTTCGCACATGTCCGCTTTGACCAGCAGGCATAATTCACTGAGCAGGTTAGCCCAATGCAATGCTTTGCCTGCATCAGACATTTCCTCGGGTTTGTTGGTGACGCTATGATCTCGAAAGGCGATCATCAGATTCGCCGGGAGATTCCATTGTTTGCCCACAAAGAACGTGGCCTGCCGCGAGGTATTCTCCATGACTTCTTTGAATCTGCGCGACCCCGGCATCAAACTGGGATCACTGTCTTTCAGGGATTCTACAAGTACGCTGAAGGCGACTATTTTGCCGATATCGTGCAGCAATCCGAGTAAAAATCCGTCAAAAGGCTCCTGACCCTGAGATTCAAAAATGGCAGAACAAAAGGCGGCGGTCTCGTGCGAATGCTCCCAGATAATATCGCCGAACATTTTGAAATAGGCATGATGCACTTGCATCATGGGCTGGAGCGTTAGCCGCACTGCCATCCGATTGACTTCGTTTTGTCCCAACTGAACAACGACCTGCTTGACGCTGGACATTTTGTTATCGCGGTTCAGCCGGAATGCGACACTGTTGGCTAAAGCGAAGAGATCGTGGGTCAGCCCGGGGTCCTGTTCAATCTTGGCGCTCAAGTCATCTATTGAGGCATCTTTGGCCAATAAATCCAGTACTTCTGTCACGATTATGGGTAGGCGGGGAATACATTTTTCCGGAATGGACTGAGTTTTAATCATCTGGGTGAGCTGGTCGCATATATTCCTTTCAAGCTCATTCATGCTTTCGTCGTCGTCGCATCTGAAGCTGAATATCAAGTCATAGAATGCGTGAGAAACGGTAGTAGGGTCGTGTAATAGAGGCCCGGAGGTATTATCCGCTTCATAGGCGACGATGGTTGTTTCCGGGGTTGCCTCGACAGCATCCTCCTGCTCGAGACTGCCTGAGGGTTCGTCGCTGTCGCAGGGTTCTGGGGTCTTTGGTTTTTTAAAGAAAAGTAAGGCTGAAAGCCACTTTTTAAGCATGAATTCCGTTCTCTGTTTGCGTAGTTAGTTTAACGATCTCAAAACCCTGGCTAATCTGCGCCCCACATCCCTAAAAACGGCGCTATTGCCAAGCGGCGGTAGCGCTTCGATGACCTCAAGACTAAACGCCTTGGGCAGCCCTGTAAACACAGGGCACCAATAGGGATTTTGCGGAGGAGAATTTTTAACGGCGTGCATAGACCCCGGTTTATGTCACGCTATTGCACCGTTGGCGGCAACCGGTTTCATGGACCAGGTGGCGATCCAGCGTATCTTTTTCGACTACAGCAAAATACCGAAAATTTATTCAAACTGGACGGGCATCTACTAACTTCTATAGAGGTCCTGGAATCGCTGCGTTTGCTCCCTACGCTTTCCTGGGCATGAGATACCACAGGACAAATGCGACCAGGAACAAAGCCGGGATATCACCCAGCAGGTTTGCCCGCTCGGTCTCATCGGCAATCGCCTGCACCAGCATTATTCCGCCGTGGACAATGCTCGACCAAACCGTGAACCATATTAGACTGGCATTCGCTATAGGGTCTTTTGCAGCCCGAATCAAAAAAACGCCCAGGGTAGCGTAAATACCCATAATCATCTGTTCGTATTCGGGCTGCCGTGGAGTCCACCCCCAACCAGAGGGGAATACCCACATCATCATCACATAGATTCCTGCGATAAAAATAATGCCAAACACGATAAGCGCCAGTTTCAAATACTTAAGTTTTTGTTGTTCTTGCATAAGGTTTCTCCGCTCGTGATTTTGCGCACAGCTGGTCGTTGGCTATACCGACGTGTCGATTAAAAACGACAGTACACTCCAGTGTAGTCAAACAATTTGAGGCAGGCCAAGATAAGTTTATCTGTGGCTCAAAGAGAGCGGTCCGCTGTCACCACCTCGCAGGATTGACACGAGGAAATAAAAATCGGCAAGTTAGCCCCGCTTGTGGCTGTGGTGCGACTCGTTTGAGATCATCGACACCTTGATTGTATAGTTTGATAAACCTGATCCGTTCGGCAAAGTGTCGCTGGTTTTTTGGAGATAGCGCGAGCATGGCTAGTGCGACGCTTAGCTCTGGTATCCATTGTGCGAGATGTCGGTGAACGGCCAGTTCCTTTGCGAGTTCAGTGCCCGTAAAGTTGCGGGCAGATAGTCGGAATTGACGCAGTGATAGTTCACCTTTTCCGGCCTGAATTGCAGCATATGGGTGCTCTCATGCAGGTTCACGTCCAGCTTCGGCCCCGCATCATCACACCGGTCACCAACATCAACGACAGTATCAGGAGCACCAGAGCATAACCGTTGAGACTCGGCACCGGAGTGGGCGTAGACGGCGGAGATGGTGGCGACGGCGGTGAGGGCGGAGATGGCGGTGACGGCGTTTTCGTCACCAACAACGGCGCCTCCGCGAAGCCCAGGCCACCTGCGACGCTGATTCTGACTTGAAGCCAGAAGGATTCAGCCGATCCGGATGACAGTGAGAAGCTGAGATCCGGCGGCGGAAGCCCGGCGAAAGCCCACACCCCGGGGGACTCCTCGGTGCCGGCGTTCAGGACCGTGCCCTCGGGGAACCCGCCGAGTACGACCCGGTCGATTGTGCCGCCGGCCCCAGCGACCTCGAAGGACAGCGGCGTCTCGGTGTCCGCGATTGCGACGAGCCCGTCGGGCAACCGCAAGGCAGCTCCGCTGGGGTCGTCGTCAATCTCGGGGAATGCGACCGGCGCCGGGGCGAGCACGTCAATGGACGAGCCACCTGACGCTTGACTGGTCGCGACCCTCTCGCTCTCCGCGGACGCGTTGGCCGAGCTGCTTGCGCTGGCGACGGCGGACGCCGCCGAGAAATCCCGAGCGGAGGCGAGCGCAATTGCGTCCTGCGATGTCGCCGCACTGGCCGCGGAGCCATCTAGGGAAACAGCGGTGGAAATGGAGCCCCCGGTGGCTTCGGCGTTGCCGACACTGTCACCGTCGGCGAACACGGTCGAGGAGGAAACGTTCACCGCCGAAGCAGTCGCAGTCGAATCATCCAATGCGGTGGCGGTCGCGTTCGACGTATTCTCCGCCGACGCGCTGGCTGATGCATTGTCATCAGCAGTGGCCTCCGCCGCCGAGGAATCCTCGGCGAAGGCGAGCGCATCTGAGGTGTTCGAGGCCTTGGCGGTGGCTGCCGATTCGTCCACCGATACTGCAGTCGCGATGGCGTTGTCGAGAGCGTCGGCCGCGGCGGCGGAGGAGGTCTGGGCGAAGGACGTGGCGGAGGCGAGGTCGTCAGCCCTGGCAACCGCGGTCGAATCTTCTGCGGCGGTCGCGGTTGCGACAGAGCCGCTAACAGCCGACGCAGTCGCAGCCGAACCGTTTTCCGCCGACGCGTCAGCCCCGGAGTCGTCGATGGCGATCGCAACGGCAGTCTCGGCGCCGGGCGCCGCTGGTGGCGTTGTGATCTCCGCGAAATCATAGCCGGCCAAGGCCGACTCCACTGTGCCAGGACCGGTCATGACAACCGTCGCCTTAGCTTCACCCACGCCGGCTACTGCAGTGGCTGTCACCCCAGCAGCGGGGAGGCCCTGGTGGTCGAAGGTCACCATGTCGTATGAACCGGGGTCGCCCACCACGGTGTAGCGCAGTAATCCGGTATCGCTGCCGAGGTCGGGGTCGGTCACCGTGTAGGAGACCTCGACGGCCACCGAGTCGCCCGGGGTGAGCCCCGTGAATGCGGGTACTGTCGGATCGATGTTGAACTCTCCGGCCGTGCCAGCCCCTGGGGTGTAGGAAAACCCGGCGTCAGCGGGACTGCCCGCAGGTACGCCGCCGATGGTGGCGCCGTCGAAATCCAGCGACGTCGAGTCAAGAGGTCCGTCCGGGTCGGTCGCGAAAGAGCTCACTAAATCTGCGGCCGCAACGACGATGACAGTGTTGCCAGGGAGGGGATTGAGATCAAAGTCGGTCGCCGTTGGCAATGCCGCCAGGACGGGCGGCGCGAAGGATACCAGTGAGAGAATCCCAACAGTAGCCGTTACAAACGCTCGCACGGTGCAACGCCGCCAGCGATACTCTCTTCTTACCAAGCCCAACAAGCACATCCTGCACACCTCAACCCGTTTAGCATCAAAAACGCTATTTCCCAAGCGGGGTGTTGTCACGTTTCGTGTTTGAGGTGCCTTCGCCCGTGTAATCGTCATCAAAATGTCACCGCGAATTGAAATTCATTTAGTAGATAGAAAGCGCTACGCCGTAGGCTGCCATAAAATAAGGCGCAATTACAAACAAGTACAAATACTCAGCGGCCAGTGATATGTGGCACGTGGCACATCGGAAGCAGGCATAGACATGCAGGTTGAATTCAAAATAACAACGATTATGAATCCAAATTGGGCTGACCGTTTCTATCATAAAGAGAGTGAGAAACTGCCCTCGCTTTATTCGAGCTAGTCTCTGAAGCACTATCCATATATTCGGTTGTGGTGCTAAGAATTCCATGGTGCAAGGCCGCAGGTCGGGATCTATTTCAGAATAAGTGTAAAACTGCAGGGAATTTTTATACTTCGAAAAATACCCAGGCTGGGGTAGTTCATCGTGTTGTCGCAGTCGAAAACCAACGTACTGAATGCATGCGATGTGCTGCCGTCTGACCACTGTTCACTGAGCATAAATACCTAGTTCTCTCACATATATAAGTTTGAATTTTGCTGACAAAACGGTCTAACAGCGTCTCCGATGCTTTGCTAGGATTCACATAGTGTATTCAGTGTAGTGCACACTAAATACATTTAGAAATGACCGACTGATGGAACGTTTACAAGGACCGTAAAAAGAAACAATGTGGAATCATCAACACTAATGGGGACTTCCCCCACGCTCCTGGACCATCGTAAACCTCCTTTAAGGTCCTGCCGGCTAAAGGCAGCTCTGACAAAGAGGGGTTTAACTGGTCTCGAGAATGTAATTATTTTGAATCGGAGATTTTTTTATGAGAGCTATTGGTAGATTATTGTTTTCTGTAACTCTTCTGGCAGTCGCTGGTATATATTCCGGGGAAACGATGTCACAGTCAACTCTCACGAATGGGTATGTATGTGATCCCAAGAACCCGGGTGGGGAGGACACAAGACTCTACTATCGGCAACAAGATGGACTAGCGATTAATATATCACCCACCGCATCTTTCCCTGTGGTTTGCCCCGTGCAGATTCCGTTTAACTACGCACCTTACTATATAACCGTTGGCGTCAAGAATACGAGCGCAGCCGCCACGGAGAAATTTTTGTGTGCACTTGAAGAGAGCGACTTCTTCGGCGATCCAGTCCGGACTATAGGCAAATCAATCACGCTATCAGCGGGGGAAGGTAATTTGCTAGCCTGGGAAGGAATCGTGCCCGCTACTACTTCGAATTATCTAAGCCTTAGATGCATATTGCCACCTAAAGGTGGGGTAACTTTTCTGAACTGGCTATAGTCTTATAGACCCTATGAAAACCACGTTTACTTCACTGACAACGTCCATACTTTTGGCCGTGTCATTGTTTCTTGGTCTTAAGTACTTCGAGGGAGCTAGCGAGCTTGAGCGCTTGTCCGCCAGGACGACAGAAATGAAGCATGCCGAAGCGACGACTACACTGTTGATCAGGAATTTGCACTCTGAAGTGAGTGATATTCGCGCGCAACTTCGCCAGTATGCTAACTCAAGCAACACGGCTAACACGGTCTTTGCAAAAGAAGATAGTGGATCTGAGGAGTTATTGCAGAGAGTTGCGTCTCTTGAAGATGCCATTCATAAGCTATCCCTACGAAAGTCGCATAATCAAAAAAATGGCGATAGCGATAGCTTCCACTCGCTTCTTTCCCAGGGTGATCAGCAATCCGGCGAAATGTCTGCGCTCAATCGTCACGCATTAGCTGAAACTGCGTTCAATAGTGATTCCGGTGTACCTCTGGGTAAATACGCTGACTCAGTGGAGGCGGGTGTTCACGAGACTGCCAGCGTCGAGGTTCAGGATTTGGAGTGCAGAACCTCAATCTGTAAGGTTACATTCTCAGTGAACGATTCAGCGAATGCCGAACTGGCAGATGGCCGGTCTGAGATGGTTGATCAACTCATCTCGCGCGCCGAAGGCAGAGATGTTGACATCCAGCATGCGAATGATGTGTACGGTAACAAAGTGATGTACGTTCAATTGCGCTAGCGGAGACAGCGGCTTATTGAGGTGGCGGCTATAACGCAGCTCCCTTAAATGTCCCGTTTCAACTTCATGTGCGGTTGTTCTGGCGGCAATGCATAGAAGCCCAGCTTTTCGTAAAACGGTATTTTGCCCATGCTGGGCCACAAATTGATACTGTCGATACCCAGGCGTCGGCATTCGCTGATAATATCGTTCATTATTGCGGTACCAATACCAGCGCTTTGATGTTTCGCCAGAACTATTACGTCCACAATGAATGCGTACCTGGCGTAGTCAGTAATGACTCTGCCAATCCCCAGAGCAGCCCCGTATTCATCTCGTGCCACAAACCATTCTGACCCTGACTCGACAGACCGGGTCATTATTTCCGGGTTGGGGGCGTTAATCCAGCCAGCATCAACATACATGCTGGCCAGCTCATCTCCCGAAGGAGGGGTTCGTGCAATATTCACGCGGTCCGGGCTGTTGCCAACTAGTCCAGCACTTGCACGGCACCGGTGTGCATATCATATATTGCGCCAACGATTTTCACTTCGCCGACTTTTTCCATCTCTGCAATGATCGGGCTGCGTTCCCTGATATTCGCCACAGTGAGGCGCACGTTTTGCTCGGTCACTTCGCGCACGTAAGCATCGTTCGAACTGCTGTGCTCTCCGTCAAATTCCGTGCTGTCGATAGCGGGCTTTATTCTCGCCAATAGCGCGGTGATGTTGCCCAGCTCAACGCCGTCAATAGCGGACTTGATGGCGCCGCATTCCGTGTGGCCCAGTACCAGAATCACCTTGGAGCCGGAGACCTTGGTGGCATACTCCATACTACCCAGGATGTCCGTGTTCTCGAAATTTCCCGCCACCCTGGCGACAAAAACATCGCCGATGCCGCGATCAAAAACATCCTCTACCGGAACTCGCGAATCAATGCATGACAGCACTATGGCTTTGGGATGCTGCCCCAACGCTGCTTCGCGCACCATGGCAGAGTGATCGCGGCTGGTAATGGTTCCGGATACAAAACGCTCGTTGCCCTGCTGGAACACAACAATGACATCATCCGGAGTCAGTGCTGCCTGCTCGGCGGCAGTCAGTATCCGGTTTACTCTGGGGGGAGGTGCATCTGTTGCCCATGCGGTGAGGGGGGCAAGCAAAACAATGACTAATAGTGCGCTGAATTTCATTTAACTATTTCCTATTATTGATTGAGCTTTAGAATAAGCCAGCTAGCCAAATAAAGCTCCTATAGATTTGCGACCACATCCACCATTGCAGCAGTGAGTATGGCAACCTGTTCGTTGGACATGACAAACGGTGGCATAGTGTAGACCAGGTTGCCGAATGGTCGTATCCATACTTCGCGTTCGACAAACATGGGTTGTATTTTTCTCAAATCCACCGGCTGCTTAAGCTCTATTACGCCTATCGCTCCAAGGGTGCGCACCTCTGCTACATTCGCCAGTTCCCGCGCGGGCGCGAGCCCCTTCGCCAACTCGTCGTGCAGGCGTTGAACATTACGCTGCCAGGGTTGCGACAGCAACAGCTCAACACTCGCGATAGCGGTGGCACAGGCCAACGGGTTGGCCATAAAAGTCGGCCCATGCATAAAGGCGCCGGCCTCACCTGCGCTGATTCCCTCGCTGATGCGGTCGTTGCACAACGTGGCGGCCAGTGTCATATAGCCACCAGTCAGTGCTTTCCCCAGGCAGAGAATGTCGGGGGCCACGTTGGCGTGTTCCAGTGCAAACAGCTTGCCGGTGCGGCCAAAGCCGGTGGCAATCTCGTCGAATATCAACAGCACATCGAAGGCGTCGCACAGGGCGCGCAGCTTCACCAGATATTCTGCCGAGTAGAAGCGCATGCCGCCTGCACCCTGAACCACTGGCTCGACGATTATGGCGGCAATATCCCGGTGGTGTTCTGTCAGTAGATCTGTGATGGCGATCATTTCACTGTCGGGGCAGGGCTGGCCGAAACCGCTAACGGGTGCGGGCACGAAAAAATGTTTGGGTAGCAGTTCGCCGAACAGGTGATGCATGCCGGTAACGGGATCACATACCGCCATCGCACCGAACGTATCGCCGTGGTAGCCGCTTTGCAGTGCTACCATTTTTTGCTTTGCGGGCTTACCCACGGAGTACCAGTACTGGATCGCCATTTTCAGCGCGACCTCCACGGCCACCGAGCCGGAATCGCTGAAAAATACCCGGTTCAGGTCTGGGGGCGTCAGGCCTGTAAGCAACTGCGCGAGCTTTACTGCCGGAGGGTGGGTCAGGCCACCGAACATCACATGGGACATCTGGCCCAGCTGGTCCCGCACTGCGCGATTGAGGGCGGGGTGGTTATAGCCGTGAATGGCACACCACCAGGAGGCCATTCCATCCAGCAGTCGCCGGCCATCGGCGAGTTGCAGGTGAACGCCGGCGGCGCCCACCACGGGTACCATGTCCGGCCCGTCGGTGGCGGATGAATAGGGGTGCCAGATGGATTGACGATCGGCGTCCTGTAGCTGCTTCCAGTCCAGGTTAGTCATCAGTTGCTCATCACGGATTGGATGGTAGGCAAAATATTTTGCAGTAGTAGTGGTTGTGCCTCAACGCGCGGATGGATACCGTCTGCCTGCATCAACTCGGGGTTGGTAGCCACACCATCCATCAGAAAACTGGCAAGTACGCTGCCAGTGCTGGCGGCAATGTCCGTAAAGCTATCGCGAAAGCCCGCTGTGTAACGGCTGCCGTAATTAGGCGGTATTTCCATGGGTACCAGTATCACCTGTGCTCCGGCTTCTTGTGACAGCGTCACGAGGTCGAGAAGGTTGCTGCGAAAATGGTCAAGCGGGTAGCCGCGCAAGCCGTCATTGCCCCCCAGCTCGATCACCACAATATTCGGTTCGTGTAACACCAGCAACTCCGGCAGTCGGCGCAGGCCGCCGGCGGTGGTCTCGCCACTGATACTGGCATTTATGACCTCGACGGGCGGTACGCCCAGCTCCAGCTGCTTCTCCAACAGCGCCACCCAGCCCTGCTCCAGAGACATACCATAGGCTGCACTGATACTATCCCCCAGCACCATGATCCGGTGCTCGCGCGCCTGCGCACCCAGCGAGATGAACAGCAGCAGTAATCCGGGAATGAAGCCCGCACGTATTACGCGGTAAAGGGAACGATTAATGATCAAGGTTGAAAATCTCCAGAAACGAATCCCCATGGCGGGCACCGAACTTGAAATACTGAAAGGGATTACTCTGGAAATCAAGTCGGGTGAATCCGTGGCTATTGTAGGCGCCTCCGGTTCCGGTAAATCCACCTTGCTGGGCTTGCTTGCGGGGCTCGACGAAGCGAGTGGCGGCCGGGTGATTATCGGCGATACCGATCTGGGTGAATTGGATGAGGACGGGCGCGCACTTTTTCGCGGTAGGCATGTGGGTTTCGTATTCCAGTCGTTCCAGCTGCTGCCTGCGCTCACCGCACTGGAGAATGTGATGCTGCCGCTGGAACTGCAGGGGCAGGCCCGGGCCAGTGAACTTGCAGAGACTTTTCTGGCACGGGTTGGCCTGGGGCCGCGCATGAGCCACTATCCCCGTCAGCTGTCGGGTGGGGAGCAACAGCGGGTGGCGATAGCCCGGGCCTTTGCCGCGCATCCCTCCATATTGTTCGCGGATGAGCCCACGGGCAATCTTGATACGCGAACCGGCGCCCATATTATCGACCTGCTATTTGAGCTCAACCGCGAGGAGGGTACCACACTGGTGCTGGTCACCCACGATCAGCAGCTGGCGGATCGCTGCCAGCGGCGCTTTTGCCTGGAAGCCGGCGAACTGGTAGTGGAGTAAAGCGCATGTCTGTAACAGCGGGCAAAATGCTGGCCAGGGACTGGCGCGGCGGGGAACTGGGTGTGCTGCTGCTGGCGCTTATTCTGGCGGTGGGTGTAGTCTCCGGCATCAGTGCCTTTGCCACGCGCCTGCAAAATGCCCTGACCCAGGAGAGCCATCGCTTTCTCGCTGCCGACCTGGTGGTGCGCAGCTCACGGGAAATGCCGCAAGTCTGGTTGGAAGAGGCGGCTCAAGAGGGCATAGAGCAAGCCCTGACCCTGGTATTCCCGTCAATGGTGTACGCCGGGGACGAGGGCATGCAGCTGGTGTCGGTCAAGGCGGTGAACGACAGTTATCCCCTGCGAGGCTCGCTCACCTACAGCGCGCAACCTTTTGGCCCGGTTATGCCCGCAACCAGAGGCCCGGCACCGGGGGAGGTATGGCTGGAATCGCGACTGTTTGCGTTGCTGGATATCGCCATTGGCGACAAGGTGTTTGTCGGCGATGCCGAATTCACAGTGGCAGCCGCGGCCCGCACAGAACCCGACCAGGCAGCGACCTTTTCCGGTTACGGGCCCAGGTTGCTCATGCACTACGACGATATTCCCGCGACCGGCGTCGTGCAGCCCGGCAGTCGGGTGGAGTACCGTCAATTATATGCAGGCCCGCCCGAGGTGCTGGAAAGCTATCGCCAGTGGTTGCAGCCACAGCTCGAGGACGGACAGCGCCTGCTGGATATCAGCGAGGGGCAACCGGGTATTGGCAGCGCACTGCAGCGTGCCGAGCGCTTTTTGCTACTTGCGGGCAGTTTGGGTGTGGTGCTGGCGGGCGTGGCGATCGCTCTGGCGGCGCGGCGCTTCAGCGAACGGCACAATGACTATGTCGCCATTATGAAAAGCCTGGGCGCCACCTCGGCCCGGATCAATCGATTGTACGGCAGCAGTCTGCTGCTACTGGGATGTGTGGCAACGGCGATAGGTTGTTTTCTGGGGTGGGGGATCCAGGCATTGTTCTTCCAGTTGTTTGGGAACCAGTTGCCAGTACAACCCGGCTCCAGTGGTATCCGGCCCTACGCGATAGGCGCTGCCACCTCGCTTACCTGTCTGTTGTGTTTCGCCTGGCCGCCGCTGCGCAGACTGGGGCTGGCTAGTCCGCTGCGGGTACTGCGCCGGGACGCGCCCATGGAGAACCGTCGCACGCTGGGCGATTACGCTTTGGGTCTCGCGGCCGTCACCCTGCTGATGTGGGGCTACAGTCAGGACTGGCAGCTGACCCTGGCGGTGCTGGCGGGTCTGGCGATCACTGTGTTGCTTGGGCTTGTGCTGGCACTCACGCTGCTCAGAGGAGGACGACTGGTCGGCATGCGCGCCGGCAGTATCTGGCGTCTGGCACTGGCGGGGCTGCAGCGGCGCGGCACCAGCAACGCCATGCAGGTGGTTATATTCGCCATGGCCATCATGTTACTGCTGGTATTGGTGCTGGTGCGCACCTCGCTGATAGACGATTGGAAGACGCAGTTACCAGAGGGTACACCCAACCACTTCATGATCAATATCGGCCCCGAGGATGTGCAGCCGGTGGATCAGATGTTACGGGGCCAGGACATCGCCAGCGAGGCTCTGTATCCCATGATTCGCGGTCGTATCATGGCTGTGAATGGCGTGGAATTGCCGCAGACAGACGACCGCGAGGAGGGTCGGCGCCAGCGCGAGACGAACTTTACCTGGTCCGACACGCTGCCGCCGGGCAACACGCTGTTTGCCGGTGAGTGGTGGCAGGCCCAAACAGGTGAGGCAGTGGTCTCGGTGGAGCGGGAGTTTGCCGGGCGCCTTGGTGTGACGGTAGGCGATACCCTGACTTTCCTGGTGGGTTCGGAGCCACTGGAGGCGAGAGTTACCAGTCTGCGGGAACTGGACTGGCAATCCATGCGCCCCAACTTCTTCCTGGTGTTTCCCCCGAAGGTGTTGGCGCCTTACCCGGCAACGTTTATGACCAGTTTCTACCTGGGGCCGGATGACAAGGCCTTCCTCAACCAGTTTGTACGCAGTTTCCCGACTGTGACGGTGATTGAGATGGACGTGGTAGTGGAGCAGATACGCACCATCGTCAACCAGGTGTCGTCTGCCATAGAGCTTGTGCTCGCGGTCATTCTCGCCGCCGGCTCACTGGTGCTGGTGGCAGGTGTGCAGGCCAGTGTCGATGCACGAATGCACGAGAGCGCCATACTCAGGGCATTGGGTGCGCGCCGCAGTCTGCTGTTGGGAGGATTGTTTATTGAATTCGCTGCAATGGGCTTGTTCGCTGGCCTGCTGGCCACGGTGGCAGCAGAGTGTTCTGTGTATGTATTGCAGGAGTGGGTGATGGATATGCGCTATGCTCCCTCGCCAGCCATATGGCCTCTGGGCATCGGTGCCGGCATGGCATTGATCGCGGGGCTGGGGGTTTTCAGCTGCAGGAAGGTGGTGTCCAGCCCGCCTGTTGCCCTGCTGCGGGAACTGTAAAATGCTATGACCTATACAGGCCAAAACCATGTCGCTGGATAAACATTTGCTGCGTGTAAAAAAGTCCGTCAATCTGCCGGATGTGGGGGCATCTGTTCCCGCCATTGCGGCTATAGCGGCGGTAATTGCGGTGCTTGCCATAGCCGCGGGTGTTTACCTCTATCGCACAATCTCGGCCGAGGTGGCCCACCAGTCAATAGGGATTGCGAGCGGCCCCCCCAGCGGCAGCTATTATGCTGTGGGTATGGCGTTGCAGCGCTTGTTTGACAACACCCCTGCGTTTCCGCGAGTAGACGTCATGATCACCGATGGCAGTGTCGAAAATGCCAAGCTGATGGCCGATCCGGATGTGGATGTCGATCTGGCTTTTGTGCAGGGCGACGAGACGCTTGGCGCCGATGTCAGGCTGGTGACCGTATTGTTCGAGGAGTCGCTGCATATCCTGGTCCCCCGGTCTGTCGCGGCAGAAATAACATCAATATTTGATCTGCAGGGCAAGCGGGTTGCGCTGGGGCTCGCCGGCTCCGGTAACCGGGCCCTTGCGCAGAAAATACTGCGGCACTTTGGCGTGGTAGTGGGGGAATCACTCTTTCTGTCGCCGGCGGAGGCCGCCGCGGGCCTGGTCGACGGCAGCCTGGACGCAGCCATGATGGTGGCGACCATCCCCTCACAATTGATTCATGACCTGGCGCAGCAAGATGCCATTCGTTTCATCTCTGTGAGCAGTGACGGTGATGAGGGGGGCGAAACACACGCACTGGAGTTACTGTTCCCCGGCCTCAAGCGCTCGACCATTCCCCGAGGTACCTATGGCAGATTGCCGCTGCAGGCAATCAACACGATTGGTGTCGATGCTTTGCTGGTTGCCCCCGCCGATGTTAACAATATTCTGATCCGCGCCATCACCGCGCTCATTTTTGCCAACCGCTCCAGTTTGGCCGGACCGCAGGCCAGTGACTCCCTGCCAGCGCGCATTATCCGGGAGAACTACGCTCCCGCATTGATTACAGTGCCCTACCACCCGGGTGCGACCGCGTACTACCGCCGCGAGGAGCCGCCATTTTTTGTTGAGTATGCAGAGGCACTGAGCCTTGGGCTGACGCTAATGCTGGCTATGTACTCCGGCTATATCGCGTTTCGGGAGCTGATACGCAGGCGCATGAAAAATCGGGTGGACGCCTATTTGCTGGAAGTCGAAAGGCTGGCGTCAAACGTGCACGCGATGGGGTTGGAGGATTTGTTGGCCCGCCAGGCCACCATGGAGGCGCTGCGGCGTGCTGCCTTTGCCGACCTGGTGGAAGAGCGCCTGCTCGCGGATGAAGCGTTTACGATTTTACAGAGTCATTTACGGGATGAGCTGAACGAGTTGGCGAGCATAATCCGCGCCCGGGAATCGCGGCTCGACAACGCTTAGTTTGGTTGGATTTATTCAACAATAACAGATAGATATGGTGCAATTCTGTTGTCAGGCGTCAAGGTTTTTTGATGCCGTCCAGAAAGGTATGAACCCCCAGATCGACCTGCCGCTGCAAATCTATATGGCGTTCGAACAGTTCGGGCGCATCCACTCGCAGGGTTGCCAATCCGTGAATGCCGGCCCAGGCGGCGTTGGCAAGATACACATGATCCTGCTCCCGGAACTGGCCCAGTTTCATGCCCCGATGGAGAATTGATTGCACCAGCAGAAAGGTCTCCCGGCTGGCCTCACGCAACTCTGGATACTGCTCCGCCGGCTGTACTGCGGGCCCGAACATCAGCTTGAATAGCTGCGGTGATCTTCCGGCGTAGTCCACGTAGGCATGGGCAAAACCAATCAATTGCCGGGTGGGGCATTCTGGTGACTGAACACCAGCTGCGTTCAGTGCTGCCAGCAAATCGCGATAGCCCCGGGCTGCCATGGCCGCAAGCAGCTCACCCTTGTCGGCGAAGTGCCGGTAGGGCGCCGTCTGCGAGACGCCCACGGCGCGGGCGAGCGCCCGCAGGCTCAACTCTTCCGCGCCGGCGCTTTGCAGTTGCTCTATCGCGGTATCCAGCAGTTCAGCCCGCAGATTACCGTGGTGGTACGCTTTTGGCGCATTCTCGTCGGTCATGGGTTCAGCTTACAACACTACTGCGGCTGGCCAGATATCCCGGCGTTAAGGCAGCAGGTGCTGAACCGCGTCGCGCTCTTCGGTTAGCTCTTTTTCTGTGGCGGCCATTTTAGCCTGGCTGAACTCGCCCACTTCCACACCTTGCACAATGCTCCAGTCGCCGTTGCTGCAGCGACAGGGGAAGGAGTAGATCAGGCCCTCGGCAATGCCGTAGGAGCCGTCTGAGCAAACACCCATGGAAACCCAGTCATCGCCCTCGGTTCCCAGTGCCCAGCTGCGCATGTGGCCGATGGCCGCATTGGCGGCGGAGGCGGCGGATGAGGCGCCACGGGCCTTGATGATAGCCGCGCCGCGCTGCTGTACCGTGGGTATGAAGTTGTCCTCATACCATTGTTGGTCTACCAGCTCGATGGCAGGCTTGCCGTTGACCTTGGCGTTGAACAGATCGGGATACTGGGTGGCTGAGTGGTTGCCCCAGATGGTCATATTGCTCACATCATTGACCGTGGTGCCGGTTTTAATGGCGATCTGGGTCAGGGCACGGTTGTGGTCCAGTCGGGTCATGGCGGTGAAATTGCGTGGGTCGATGTCCGGTGCATTGCGCTGGGTGATCAGTGCATTGGTATTGGCGGGGTTGCCCACGACCAGTACCTTGATATCTTTACTGGCGCTGTCATTGATGGCCTTGCCCTGTACCGAGAAAATCGCGGCGTTGGCTTCCAGCAGATCTTTGCGCTCCATGCCCGGCCCGCGGGGGCGCGCGCCTACCAGCAGTGCGTAGTCAGTGTCCTTGAAGCCGGTATTCGGGTCATCGGTGCAGACAATGCCGGCCAGCAGCGGGAAGGCGCAGTCTTCCAGCTCCATTTTCACCCCGTCCAGCGCTTCCATTGCGGGTGTGATATCCAGCAATTGCAGAAAAACGGGCTGATCGTCTCCCAGCATGGCGCCAGAGGCAATGCGGAACAGGAGTGCGTAGCCAATCTGGCCTGCCGCACCGGTAACGGTAACGCGAACGGGTTGTTTCATTGGAATAGGTTCCTCACAGGGTAGCTAGGGGTGTATCGGACTTTTGGGGCGCACATTGTCATGGCATTCCCGGCAAAAAACAAGGTTCTATGGACTCTCCGACCGGCTAGCGAGTAAACTGCGCGCCAATCAGGGCTATACCAGCGACCACATCGTGCAAGAACTTTCGCGCAAGGACAAAACACGGTTCAACAAGTTGCAGAAGCGGCTGCGTCGCAACGTGGGCAACGCTATCGTCGATTACAATATGATCGAGGAGGGCGATAAAGTGATGGTATGCCTCTCCGGGGGCAAGGATTCCTATGCCATGCTGGATATCCTGCTGAACCTGCGCCAGCACGCGCCGGTGGATTTCGAGCTGGTGGCGGTCAACCTGGATCAGAAGCAACCGGGGTTTCCCGAAGAAGTACTGCCTGAGTACCTGACCGCGCTCGGTGTTCCCTATTACATACTGGAAAAAGACACCTACAGCATTGTGCGAGAGCTTATTCCGGAGGGGCAGACTACCTGTGGGCTCTGCTCCCGGCTGCGTCGCGGCAGTCTTTACGGGTTTGCCCAGGAAATAGGCGCCAGCAAAATTGCCCTCGGCCATCACCGTGACGACATCGTCGAAACCCTGTTTCTGAATATGTTCTTCAGTGGCAAGCTGAAGGCCATGCCGCCAAAGCTGCGCAGCGACGACCGCAGGAATGTGGTGATTCGACCAATGGCTTACTGCAAGGAAAAAGACCTGGAGCTCTACGCGCGGTACAAGGAATTCCCTATCATTCCCTGCAATCTGTGCGGCTCCCAGGACAAGCTGCAAAGGGTGCAGGTGAAGAAAATGCTCGCCGGATGGGAGCGGGAATATCCCGGGCGCACCGAGACGATTTTTCGCAGCATCCGCAATGTCGCGCCATCGCAGCTGGCGGATACCAAGCTATTTGATTTCACCTCTCTGCGTGGCGAGGCCCCCGCGGCGATCGCAGAAGACAACGAGCTGTATTTCCCCGGAATTAAGGTGGTTAACTTATAGTGCCGGGTGGTGGACCTTTGCTGGCGGTCCACGATCTGTGCCTGGAGCGGGGCGGGCGGGAGCTGTTCAAGCAACTGTCCTTCGCCATACTCCCGGGCCAGTTGGTACAGATTGAGGGCGCCAACGGCGCCGGCAAAACCAGCCTTCTTCGTATCCTGGCAGGGCTTTCCCGCTACGGCTTTACTGGCCGCGTCGAGCGCCATTGCGCGCAGTTGTACCTGGGCCACCAGCCCGCCGTGAAAGCCCTGCTGACACCCCGTGAAAATCTGGCATGGCATGTGGCGGGCGAGGCGCGCTACGGCAGCGCCGAGATAGAGGCTGCGCTGGCCAGTGTCGGTCTCTACGGTTACGAAGACGTGCCCAGCAACACCTTGTCTGCAGGTCAGCACCGGCGGGTTAACCTGGCGCGGCTATATCTATCCCAGTGCCCCCTGTGGTTACTCGATGAGCCCTTTACCGCGATTGATAAGACCGGTGTGGCGGAGCTGGAGAAGTTGATGCTGCGGCATGTCGAACGCGGCGGCGCCGTGGTACTGACCTCCCATCAGCTGCTGCAGATCGCCTATAGCGTGCAAATGCTGAAGCTGGACGCAGGATTGATCCTGTGAGTCTTGCCGACAACACAGCACCCGGCACGGCGATTTACTGCCTGGGCCTGCTGCGCCGGCAGTTAACACTGGCGGCCAGGCGCCCCATTGAAATTGGCAACCCCCTGTTGTTCTTTGCCATGGTAGTGGCCCTGTTTCCCCTGGGTCTGGGCCCGGCACCAGACAAACTGGCCAGTTTTGCACCCGGTATCCTGTGGATTATTGCGCTGCTGTCCAGCCTGCTCACCTCGGATACGGTTTTTCGCAGTGACTTTGAGGATGGCAGCCTGGAGCAGTTATTGCTGGCACCGCAACCACTGTATATGTCGGTACTGTCTTATATTGTGGCCCATTGGTTGATCACCGGATTTTTGCTGGCGCTGATATCGCCATTGTTTGCCGTGATGATCAAACTGCCGGTGGAGGCCATTGGCGCGATGATGGCTAGCCTGCTGATTGGCACTGCGGTATTAAGCCTGGTGGGGGGAATCGGCGCCGCACTGACCGTGGGTTTACAGCGTGGCGGCATGCTTATCTCCCTGCTGATCCTGCCTTTCTATATGCCTGTGCTGATTTTCGGCACTGCGGCTGTTCAAAATGCGGTAACCGGGGCGCCAGCAGGGCCTTATCTGGCAATTCTTGGCGCCATGTTGTGCCTGGCGATAGCGCTGGCGCCGTTTGCCACAGCTGCCGGGCTGAGGATTAGCGTTGATGCGTGATATTCAATTGAGCGAAATCAAGCGGGTGATGAACTGTTTGTTGTGGCGCACTGCGGGGACTGTATAATTCGCGCCTCTATGTGGTCTTTCTTTCATAAATTAGGTTCCCCGCCCTGGCTGTATCGCATAGCAGGCGCCATCCTGCGCTGGTTGTTACCAATAACCCTGCTGGCATTGTGTGTTGGCATGGTGTGGGGCCTGTTGTATACCGCGCCGGATTTCCGCCAGGGCAATAGTTACCGCATTATTTATATCCATGTGCCGGCCGCGATTGTTGCCCTGGCGGGCTACTATGTCATGGCCATCGCCGGTGCTGTCAGTTTGATCTGGAAGATAAAAATGGCGGATGTGGCGATGCGTGCCTGTGCACCTATAGGCGCAGCGCTTACATTTATCGCACTGGTGACTGGCGCTATCTGGGGCAAGCCCACCTGGGGCACCTGGTGGGTATGGGATGCCCGCCTTACTTCGATGCTGATTTTACTGTTTCTCTACCTGGGGGTTGTGGCTCTGTATGAGGCCTACGACAACAAGGAGGCAGCGGGCAAGGCTTGCGCTGTGCTCAGTCTTGTGGGTACTGTGAACATTCCCATCATCTACAAGTCGGTAGATTGGTGGTACAGCCTGCACCAGCCGGCCTCGATCAAGTTCACCGGTGAGTCCAGTATCGACCCCAGCATGCTCTATCCGCTGCTGCTGATGATTGCCGCGTTCTATGCGCTGTTCACCTGCTGTCTGTTGATGAATATGCGGGCCGACATTCTGGAGCGAGAGGCCAGGACGAATTGGGTGAAGAAGATAGCACTGGAGTATCGCGCCTGATGTACTTCGATAGCGTGGACGCGGCATTGGCCATGGACGGGCACGGTGGGTTTGTCTGGTCGGCCTACGGCCTCTGCCTGCTGGTAGTGGTGTTAATCCTACTGGCTCCGCGCCGGCGGCAGAAAAAAATTCTTCTGCGACTGGCCGGGGAACAAAAACGTGAGCAAGGTCGTCCAACAACGACAGGAGAGGGTAGTTAATGCATCCCGTGCGCAAACAAAGGCTGGTGCTGGTGTTGTTCGTATTGCTGTTTTCCAGCGCCGCGATCGCGCTGGTGACGTACGCGCTGCGAGGCAATATCAATCTGTTTTACCCACCTGCGGAGGTCGCTCAGGGCAAGGCGCCGATGGGCCAGCCCATACGGGTCGGGGGCATGGTGCTCGAGGGCAGTGTGATTCGCAGTGATGACAGCCTGCGCACGAGCTTCGAGCTCACGGATTACGAGGCCGTGGTACCGGTGGTTTACGAAGGCATTCTGCCAGATCTGTTTGGCGAAGGGCAGGGCGCCGTGGCATCGGGTGAACTCGATGAAGCGGGAGTACTGATAGCCTCGGAAGTGCTGGCGAAGCACGACGAAAATTATATGCCGCCGGAAGTGGCCGCTGCGCTGGAGCAGTCCGGCTTTGACCACAAGGGGAAAGCCAAGTGATTCCTGAAATCGGCCACTTTGCGCTAATTATCGGGTTCAGCCTCGCGCTGATTCTGGCCACAGTGCCCGCCTGGGGCGCCTGGCGGCGCAATTCCAGGGCGATGGCATTGGCGCCCGGGCTGGCTGTGGGAACGATGGTGTTTGTCGGTATCAGCTTTATCTGTCTTTGCATTGCCTTCCTGCAAGACGATTTTTCGGTGAAGGTGGTGGCATCCAACAGCAACAGTTTACTGCCGCCTATCTACAAGTTCTCCGCGGTGTGGGGTAACCATGAAGGTTCCCTGTTGTTGTGGGCCCTGATTCTCAGTTTCTGGACGGCCGCGGTCGCTTTGTTCAGCAGCCAGTTGCCGTTGTTGATGCTATCGCGGGTGTTGTCGGTGATGGGCGCGATAGGGGTAGGCTTTCTGTCGTTCATGCTGCTGACCTCCAACCCCTTTGCCCGCCTACTGCCGGGCACACCGGCAGATGGCAATGATCTCAACCCGCTGTTGCAGGATCCGGGGCTGATCATTCATCCGCCACTGTTGTACATGGGCTATGTCGGCTTTTCCGTGGCTTTTTCCTTTGCCATCGCCGCACTGCTGGGCGGCCGTCTGGACGCCTCCTGGGCGCGCTGGTCGCGGCCCTGGACCAATGTGGCCTGGGCGTTCCTGACACTCGGCATCATGCTGGGCAGTTGGTGGGCCTACTACGAACTTGGCTGGGGCGGTTGGTGGTTCTGGGATCCGGTGGAAAACGCCTCGTTCATGCCCTGGCTGGCGGGCACTGCACTAATCCACTCTCTGGCGGCAACGGAAAAGCGCGGCCTGTTCAAGAGCTGGACGGTGTTGCTGGCGATTTTTGCCTTCTCGCTTAGCCTGCTCGGTACGTTTCTAGTTCGCTCGGGCGTGCTGACCTCGGTGCATGCCTTTGCCACCGATCCCGCACGCGGCCTGTTTATTTTGATATTCCTGGCATTTGTGGTGGGTGGTTCGTTGACGCTTTACGCCTTGCGTGCGCCGGCGGTATCCAGCCGCGTGAGTTTCGAGTGGGTGTCGCGTGAGTCGCTTATACTGTGCAACAACGTGGTGTTTCTGGTGGCGACAATTACCGTATTGTTCGGCACATTGTTTCCGCTGATCATGGACGCGCTAGGTGCCGGCAAGTACTCGGTGGGCCCGCCGTATTTCAATGCGGTATTCGTGCCGTTAATGGCGCTGCTGGTGCCCTTTATGGGCATGGGACCGGTGTCGCGCTGGAAGCGGGATTCCACCCGTCGCTGGCAGTCAGAGCTGGCTGTTCCCACCATAGTTGCCGTGCTGTGCGGCCTCACATTACCGCTGTTGAATGCCCAGTACAATGTCTGGGTCGCCCTCGCCGTGGCACTTTCCTCCTGGTTGCTGCTGGGCCTGTTGCGCGACCTCTGGTACCGCGTGCGAGGAGCGGCATCGCTCTCGGTCGGCCTGCGGCGCATTACCCCCAGCTACTGGGGCATGTTTGTTGCGCACCTGGGTTTCGCCGCCTGCGTCACCGGGGTTGTGGCCACCAGCCAATACAATATCGAGCACGACCTCAAGATGAAGCCCGGTGATATCGAGGTCATCGCGGGCTACGAATTTCGCTTCGTGGAACTGGTGCCGGCTCGCGGTGCCAATTTTGTCGCCGACGAGGCCCGTGTCGAGGTGACCCGTCACGGTGAAGTGGTGGCGCAGCTCGCACCGCAGAAACGTCGTTACCTCGCCACCGGGCAAATAATGACAGAGGCTGACATCGATGGCGGCCTGTTCCGGGACCTGTATGTGGCCATGGGCGAACCCATTGGCGATGATGGCGCCTGGGCCATGCGCCTGCATTACAAACCGATGGTGCGATGGATGTGGCTGGGCGCGATTTTAATGGCGTTTGGCGCGTTCACCACCGTGGCGGACAAACGCTACCGGCGCGTGCGCGCGGCGGCCTCGGCACCAGCCAGCGAGGCGTTGCATGGCGCCTAGACTGAAGCTGTTTCTGCCGCTGATTATCTTTGCGGTCATGTCCATATTTCTTTTTCGTGGCCTGTCACTGGACCCCCAGTCCCTGCCATCTGCGCTGATCGACCAGCCCTTGCCGGAATTCAGTTTGCCGGTACTGGGGCAGGATCGTCTCATACAGCGGCAGGATATTGTCGGCGAGCCGGCGCTGTTGAATGTGTGGGCCACCTGGTGCGTTTCCTGCCGGGTGGAACATCCCTACCTGTTGCAGATTGGCACCAGCGGCGTGCCCATCTATGGCATCAATTACAAGGATGAGGATGCCGCTGCCCAGCGCTGGCTGACGGAGCTGGGCGACCCCTATCGCGCCAATATTACCGATCACGAAGGCACGCTGGGTCTGGATCTCGGTGTATACGGCGCGCCCGAGACCTACCTGGTGGACGCTGACGGCGTTATCCGGTATCGCCACGTGGGTGTGGTTGATGAGCGAGTATGGCAGACTATTTTACAGCCGCTTTATCAGCAGCTGGTTGCCGAGGGTAGCAACGGGGGTGTCGGCGAATGATGTCCCGTGTGCTGTGCCTGTCCCTGCTGTTATTAGTGTCGACCGGTGCACTGGCAGTGATCGAAACTTACGAGTTCAGTAATCCGGAGCTGGAGCTGCGCTATCGGCAGCTGAGTCTGGAATTGCGCTGCCCCAAGTGCCAGAACCAGAACATCGCGGATTCCAACGCGCCGATCTCGCAGGATCTGCGCAAACTGCTATACCAGCAATTGGAAGCCGGCGCGGACGACGAGGAAATTCTGGATTATATGGTGGCGCGCTACGGTGAGTTTGTGCGTTACCGCCCACGCTACGATGGCGTTACCGCAATGTTGTGGCTGGCACCGGTGTTCCTGCTGTTGGTCGGCATCCTGATGGCAGTGCTGACGCTGCGTAATCGGCGCAAAAGCGCGCTGCAACCCGGCGAACTCGATGCGGCTGACGAAGAGCAACTGCGCAGCTTGCTGGAAAAAAAGAAGGAGAATAATTCTTGACGCTTTTTTTCCTGGCCTGTGCTGGCTTGCTGCTGCTAAGCGGCCTGTTTTACTTGCGGCCCAGAAAGTATACCGGTGGTGCGGACGCGGACCTTGAGCGGGCAAATGTGGAGTGGTATCGCTTGCGTCAGGCCGAGTTGGCAGGCGAGGGCGCTGTGGCGCTGGAAGAAGACGCGCGGCTGCGGCTGCTTGAGGACGAGCAAAGCGCCGCCACCCCGGCTGCACCCGCGTCAGCCAGCGGCGGCTTCCCGGCCTGGGTTTTGCTGCCGCTGGTGGTCGTGTTTTCCGGCACCCTCTACTTTTGGCTTGGCGCCGCGCCGGATGTCATCATCAGCCGACAATTACAGACACTTGATGAGACCAGCACACCCGAGCAAATGCAGGCGCTGATGGCCAGCGTGGAAGCGCGCAGCGCACAGCGCCCGGAAAATCTGGACTATGTGAATCTGCTGGGGCGTTATTACATGGGGCGGGAAGAGTATTCGCGGGCGGCGCTGTCTTATGCCGCGCTGGCTCGTGAACTGCCAGAAGATGCATACGCGCTGGCTTCCGCTGCCCAGGCGGAGTACCTGGCGGCGGGGCGGCAGCTGAGTAGCCAGGCGCGCCTGCGTGCAGAACAGGCCCTGGCCATCGACCCGCACCAGCGCACGGCGCTGGGTCTGCTGGGTATGGCGTCCTTTGAGCAGCAACAGTATCGGGCAGCCATATCCTACTGGCAGCGCCTGCTGGCAGTTGAACAGCCCGGTTCCGACGGTGCCCGCATGATTGCCAGCGTGGTTGAGACGGCGCGTCAACGGCTTGTGGCCGCCGGTGAACTACCGGATTCCACAGCGGTTGCTGCAGCAGATAGCAGTGCGGAATCCGCATCCGGAGACGCCACGCCGGGTGTTACTGTCAGGGTAGAGTTGCCCCAGGGCGCAGAATTGGCTCCGTCCGATACCGTCTTTGTACTCGCACGTAATGCCGACTCCGACAGCCGAATGCCCATCGCTGTACAGCGCTTGCAGGCAGGGCAACTACCCCTCACCCTGCGCCTGGATGACAGCAATTCCATGGCGGGTCAGAAATTATCTGGCACAGAATCTATCGTGGTGGTTGTCCAGGTATCTCCCAGCGGCACTCCGGGGGAGGCGGGCGCCACCTGGCTTGGTAAAGGCGGGCCGCTGGCCCCATCGCTGGATCTGGCGCCCCTGGAAATCGTGCTACAGCCCCGCGGCTAGCTCCGGTATCCCAAATTTCTGCATTTGTGAGTGTCAGGCATAGTGTTGTCAGAGCAAAGCCTATACACTACATCTTGTGGTCCGGAGGTGGGCGTTTTATCATTAAATCCGGGAAAAACGCTATAAAAAACAGCAAGATAAATTATACAGTTAACGTAATATGCGACTAAAGTCTATCAAGCTGGCAGGTTTCAAGTCATTCGTCGACCCGACGACGGTCAATTTTCCCGGCAATATGTGCGCAGTTGTGGGCCCTAATGGCTGCGGAAAATCCAATGTCATCGATGCGGTGCGCTGGGTGATGGGCGAAAGTTCGGCCAAAAACCTGCGCGGTGAATCCATGACCGACGTGATCTTCAACGGCTCGGTTAATCGCCAGCCGGTGGGGCAGGCTTCTATTGAACTGGTGTTCGACAACAGTGATGGTGGTGTTGGCGGGGAGTGGGCGAGCTACGCCGAGATTTCCATCAGGCGCCTGGTCACACGCGAAGCACAATCAGAATACTACCTCAACGGTACGCGCTGTCGCCGTCGCGATATCACCGACATCTTCCTCGGCACCGGCCTGGGCCCGCGCAGTTACGCCATCATCGAGCAGGGGATGATCTCACGCCTGATCGAATCCAAGCCCGAAGAGTTGCGTGTCTTTATCGAGGAGGCCGCAGGCATCTCCAAATATAAGGAGCGGCGCAAGGAAACCGAAAGCAGGATGCGCCGCACCCTGGAAAATCTCGATCGTCTGACCGATATTCGCGACGAGCTGGGACGCCAGTTGCAGCATTTGCAGCGGCAGGCCCAGGCGGCGGAGAAATACACCGAATTCAAAACCGAAGAGCGCGAGCTACAGGCACAATTGCAGGCGCTGCAATGGCGGGAGCTGGATCAGCAGGTGGCGGCCTCCAGCCAGACCATCGGCGAACTGGAAGTGAAGCTGGAGGCGGTGCACGCCGAGCATCAACAGGTCGACACCGCTATCGAGCAGCACCGTGTAGAGCACGGTGATCGCACCGACGCATTCAATCAGGTACAGGCCTCGTATTATTCTCTGGGCTCTGAGGTGGCACGCCTGGAGCAAACCCTTAAGCACCAGCAGGACCGGGGGCGTCAGTTGCGCGAGGATCTCGAGCAGACGCGCATTGGGCTGTCCGAGGCCGAGAGCCACCTGGGTGATGACAGTGAAAAACTCAGTAGCTGGGAAACCGAGATGGAAACGATCGGCCCCGAGCTGAGCTTGCTGCAGGAGCTGGAAGAGAGCTCCGCGGAAGCGCTGTTGCAGGCAGAGGAAGCGATGCACAACTGGCAGCATCGCTGGGACGAATTTAACCAACATGCGGCCGAGCCACGTCAGCAGGCGGAAGTACAGCAGTCGCGCATTCGCCATGTGGAGCAAGTACTGCAGCGCATCCAGAACCGTACCCGGCAACTGGAGGAAGAAAAACAGACCCTGGCACCGGACTCCGCCGACGGCGAAATCGACGTTCTCGGGGAGCAGCTGGCAGAGCTCGAACTGCTTATGGCGGAGCATGAGCACCGGGGTGAATCACTGGTAACACAACTGGCCTCCACGCGAGAGCGCAATGGTGATTTGTCTACCGAGATCAATGAAGTCCGCTCCCGCCTGCAGCAGATGCGCGGGCGTCAGGCCTCGCTGGAAGCACTGCAGCAGGCGGCCACCGAGGATGGTAACGAGGCTGTTGGCAAGTGGCTCACCGCCAGGCAGTTAGTCGATAAACCACGTCTGCTGGAGCAGATGCAGGTAGAGGAAGGCTGGCAGCTGGCAGTAGAAACTGTCCTGGGCGATTACCTGCAGGCGGTATGTGTCGACGATATCGGCCAGCTGGGCGATACCCTGGGACAGTTGGAACAGGGCCAGCTCGCGCTGCTGGAGCGACACAGCGAGGAACCTGTGGCGCCAGAATTTCTGGCATCCAAGGTGCAAAGTGGCGGGCGCGCCAATGCGTTATTAGCCGGGGTGCGAGTGGCGCCGGATTTTGCCAGCGCACTGGCCCAGCGCGGGCACCTGGCTGGCCATGAGTCTGTGATCACGCGCGACGGGGTGTGGCTGGGGCCAAATTGGCTGCGGGTAACACGGCTGTCAGACGGGCAGGGTGGTGTCATCAAGCGCCAGCAGGAGCTGGAAGCCCTGGTGGAATCCGTGCACAGTGAGCAGCAACGTGAGACTGCACTGGAGCAAGCGCAACGGGCCAGTCAGGACGCGCTGGAGGAGCAGGAAGAGCAGCGCCAGATCGTGCAGCGGGAACTTCAGGCAAGCACCCGCCAACACGCGGAGCTGAGCGCGCAACTGTCGGCCCACCGGGCCAAGGTGGAACAAATCAGCGCCAGGCGCGAACGTGTTAATGCGGAGATTGATGAATCCCGCGAACAGTTCCGCAGCGAACAATTAGCCATTACCGAGGCGCGGCAGCTACTCGCCGAGGCCATAGAGCGCATGGAGAGCGATTCCCACAGCAGGGAAGAGTTATTGTCTGTGCGCGATCAGACCCGCAGTACCCTGGATACGGCGCGGCAAAAAGCCCGCCATGACAAAGATGGCGCTCATCAGCTGGCGATGCGGCATCAGTCATTGCACACACAGCTGGGCGCCATGCGCGAGGCCATAGACCGTACCAATAGTCAGGTGGCGCAGTTGCGCAGCCGTCGCGACAGCCTTGAAAGCTCACTGGCAGAAAACGATGAGCCCCAGGACGGGCTCAAGCAGGCACTTGAAGATCAACTGGAATTGCGTCTGCAGGCGGAAGCCAAACTGGGCGAAGCCCGGCAGCAAGTAGCTGAGATAGATCACCTGCTGCGTGAGAAAGAACAGCAAAGAGCCGCTATTGAACACCGTGCCGACTCTGTTCGCAGCGAACTGGAGCGGCGGCGCATTGCCAACGAGTCACTGCAGGTGCAACGCCAGAGCTTGCATAAGCAGCTCACCGCGAGTGGCCATGAAATGGAACAGGTTCTGGCTGGCATGCCTGAAGAGGCGGAAGAGAGTGAGTGGCAGCGTTCACTGGAACGCGTGGCCAATCGGATCGCCCGTCTGGGTCCCATTAATCTGGCAGCCATCGACGAATACAACCAGCAGTCTGAGCGCAAGAATTACCTGGACCTGCAGAATGAGGATCTGGAAACGGCTCTCGAGACGCTGCAATCTGCCATTCGTAAAATTGACAAGGAAACGCGCAACCGTTTCCGCGATACCTTCGACAAGGTGAACACCGGTCTGCAGGAATTGTTTCCCAAGGTATTTGGCGGTGGCAACGCCTATCTGGAAATGACTGGTGACGATCTGCTGGACACGGGTATTTCCATCATGGCGCGCCCACCCGGCAAGAAAAACAGCACTATTCATCTTCTGTCCGGTGGCGAGAAAGCACTGACAGCAATCGCCCTGGTATTTTCGATTTTCCAGCTTAACCCGGCGCCTTTCTGTATGCTTGACGAGGTGGACGCGCCGCTGGACGATGCCAACGTAGGGCGTTATGCGCGCATGGTCAAGGAGATGTCAGAAAAATTGCAGTTCATTTATATTACTCATAACAAGATATCCATGGAGCTCGCCGACCAGCTTATGGGCGTGACCATGCACGAACCGGGTGTTTCTCGCCTGGTATCGGTGGATGTGGAAGAGGCGGCAGAACTGGCCGCAAGCTAGCGAGTCAAACAGATAATCGGTTTTAACGGGCAGAGAGTACGGCGCAGGGGCAATGGATCTTACTATACGTGACTGGATGGTCGTGGTCGGGGTTATCCTGATTGTGGCGGTGGGGCTTGATGCCTGGCGCAGAGTGCGCAGAGAGCGTGTGCCGAAGGTAAAAGTGAAGCTGGCGCCTGCCATCGAAAGTGAGACGGCAAAGGATGAGCAACTGGCCTGGCTGAAGGAGCTGCCCAATGGCGGCGCCCGCACCGTCGACCGCAGGGACCTGATCAACGCCACGAACAGGTCGGAAGCCAACAAACGGGAAAAAGCAGCCGCCGAGCAGGCCGCGGCGAAATCGGTAGCGGCCAAGCTCAAGCCTAAAACTCCCGCCGCTGCACCATCTGCCGACGACGAAGAAGAACTGATCGCTGGAATGAGCAGCGCAGACAGCGAAGCAGAGCCCACTACCGTCGACTGGCTAGAGAGCATGGACACTTCGGATGAAGACGATATGTCCTCGTCTACTTCGCGTCCAGCACCGGCGGATCCAGGCAAATTGCCGCGGGAGATCGATCCTGAAGTCTTTATGCTGAATGTTATGGCGCGGAACCGCGACGGCTTTCGCGGCGAGGACATTTTGCACATTCTGCTGGCCTGTGATCTGCGCTTCGGTGATATGAACTTCTTCCACCGGCACGAATTTGAAGCCGGCCGCGGTGCTATTCAGTTCAGCGTTGCCAATATGATGCAGCCCGGGGTATTTGATATCGACAATATGGGCGATTTCAATACACCAGGACTGGTCTTCTTCCTCACCCTGCCGGGCCCTGAGGATATGATGAAGGCGTTCGACTATATGCTCGAAACAGCCCAGGCGGTGGCCCGCAACCTCGATGGTGATGTGCTCGACGAGTCGCGCAGTGCCTTGAGCAAGCAGTCGCTGGAGCATTGCCGACAGCAGATCCGTGACCTCGAGCGTCGGCTGCTGGCCAGGTCGCACTGACGTCGACGACACGCCGATGCCTTCCCCCGAGATAGAGCAGGAAGTCAGTGCGCTGCGGGAGCTCCTCAATAACTGGAACTACCAGTACTATGTACTGGATCAACCCAGCGTTCCCGATGCCGAGTACGACCGCGCTTTCCGGCGTCTCACGGAGCTGGAGGCCGACTATCCGGCACTGCTCAGATCTGATTCACCCACGCAACGTGTCGGCGCTATTCCCCTTGATCGATTCCATCAGGTCAGTCATGAAGTGCCGATGCTGTCGCTGGACAATGCCTTTGACGAGCAGGATATGCTCGATTTCAACCGGCGGCTGCAGGACCGCCTGGGAGAACCCGGAGAGCAACTGGAATTTGCCTGTGAACCCAAGCTGGACGGCATTGCCGTAAGCCTGCTTTATCGCGATGGCGTGCTGGAGCGTGCCGCTACCCGGGGCGATGGCACGACCGGCGAAGACATAACCCAGAATGTTCGCACTATTCCCTCTGTTCCTTTGCGTTTGCAGGGCAGTGGCTACCCCGCGGTGCTGGAAGTGCGCGGCGAAATATATATGCCTCGTGCCGGGTTTGAGCAATTGAATGAGCGCGCCAGGGAAGCGGGTGAAAAACCTTTCGTCAACCCCCGCAATGCGGCAGCTGGCAGCCTGCGTCAGCTGGATGCGCGCATCACTGCGCAGCGCCCGCTGGAAATGTGTAGCTATGGCGTGGGCCTGGTAAGTGGGGGGGAATTGCCCGGGCGTCACGCCGACGTACTGCAGCGCCTGCAGGAGTGGGGTTTACGCATTAATGCGGAGTCGCGTGTGGTGCAGGGTATAGAGGCCTGCGCAGAATACTATGATGATCTCGCGGCAAGACGCGACGAATTGCCCTACGATATTGACGGCATTGTGTTCAAGGTGAACGATCTCGGTTTGCAGCAGCAGCTCGGTTTTGTGTCGCGAGCACCGCGCTGGGCAATAGCCCGCAAGTTTCCCGCCCAGGAAGAAATGACCCGGCTGCTGGACGTGGAGTTTCAGGTAGGACGCACAGGTGCAATTACTCCGGTGGCGCGGCTGGAACCGGTTTTTGTCGGCGGCGTGACAGTGAGTAATGCCACCCTGCATAACAGTGATGAGATAGAGCGTCTCGGCGTCATGATAGGCGATACAGTCATTGTTCGCAGGGCGGGCGATGTCATCCCGAAAGTGGTGTCCGTGGTGTTGGAGCAGCGGCCGGCCGATGCGCGAGCTATCGTATTTCCCACGAGCTGCCCCGTGTGCGGTTCCGCGGTGGAGCGGGCGGCCGATGAGGCAGTGGTGCGCTGCATGGGTGGGCTGGTGTGTGCGGCCCAGCAAAAGGCTGCTATCAAGCATTTTGCCTCGCGGCGCGCAATGGATATAGATGGGCTGGGCGACAAGCTGGTGGAACAGCTGGTCGATGAGGGCCTGGTGGTCAATGTCGGCAGTCTCTACCAGTTGCGCCGTGAACAGTTGCTTGAACTGGAGCGCATGGGCGAGAAGTCGGCTGATAATCTGCTCGCTGCACTGCAGAAAAGTAAACAGACTACCCTGGCAAGATTCATTTTCGCGCTGGGTATCCGTGAAGTGGGAGAGGCAACAGCGCTTGCGCTGGCTCGCCATTTTGGCAGCTGGGAGGCGATTGCGGACGCGTCTGAGGAGCGCCTGCTGGAAGTGAGCGATGTCGGCCCTGTGGTGGCTGACCACCTGAGACAGTTCTTCGATTCCGCCTCAAGTCTGGCCGTGGTGAAAGCACTGCGCGATGCAGGTGTAAGCTGGCAGGACCTGACAGTAGATTCCGAGGATCTGCCTTTATCCGGTCAGACCTGGGTGGTCACCGGGAAACTGGAACAGATGGGACGTGACGATGCCAAGGCACATCTGCAAGCGCTGGGTGCAAAAGTGGCGGGCAGTGTGTCGGCGAAAACCACACGCGTGGTGGCAGGGCCCGGTGCCGGATCGAAGTTGGCAAAAGCACATGAACTGGAGATCGATGTGATCGATGAAGCCGCCTTTCTGGCATTTCTTGCTGATCATGGGGTTGCGCTGTGAGTGCGCGCCGCGTCGGTGCCCTCACGGTACTGTTACTCAGTGTAGTGCTAACGGGATGCACAACATCCCAGCCCCGCAATACGGGAGATATCTGTGCTATTTTCCAGGAAAAAGATGATTGGTACGAAGCGGCAGCGGACGCCAGGGACGACTGGGGCAGCCCCATTCCGGTAATGATGGCCATCATGCACCAGGAGTCGCGCTTCAATGCCACCGCCAAGCCGGCGCGCACCAAGCTGCTGGGTGTTATTCCCTGGTTCCGTCCCTCGGACTCCTATGGCTACAGTCAGGCACTGGGGTCTACCTGGACCGCTTACGAGCGCAGCGCCGGACGATACAGCGCAGACCGTGATGACTTCGGTGACTCCATCGACTTTATCGGCTGGTATAACGACCAATCTCGCCGCAGCAATGGTATCGGCCGGGATGATACCTATGATCTCTATCTCGCGTACCACGAAGGCCACGGCGGATACAGTCGCGGCAGCTATCGCAAGAAGCCCTGGCTGATGGATGTCGCGCGCAAAGTACAGCGTCGGGCGAACACCTACCAGGGTCAGTTACAGGGCTGTGAAGAAGACCTGAAAGACAAGGGTTGGTTCTCCGACTGGTTTTAGGCTGCCGCAAGGAAAGTCTATTGTGGAAATTAGCGGAAATTGTTCCCTGCCCGGGTGAAATACGCGCATACCTGTGACACACTTCGTGCTCGCGTCTTGGTAATAAATCCCAGAAATAAAACGAGCAGCTAACAAGTGAAACCGACAAACATCAAGAACCCCGAGTACTTCCACAAGGTAGTGGATTGCCAGTATGCCTGCCCGGCTCACACCCCGGTGCCGGAGTATATCCGCCTCATCGCTGCGCAGCGCTACAGCGATGCCTATATGGTCAACTGGTATTCCAATGTGTTCCCCGGTGTGCTCGGGCGCACCTGCGATCGACCCTGCGAGCCGGCCTGCCGCCGTGTGCGGGTAGAGGAGGAACCGGTTGCGATCTGTCGCCTGAAACGTGTTGCCGCAGATAACAAGGACGACATTCGCGATCGCCTGCCCGCCATCCCCAAGAAAAAGAACGGCAAGCGTATTGCACTAATTGGTGCAGGCCCGGCGTCCTTGACTGTAGCACGTGATCTGGCGCCGCTGGGTTACATCATCGATATCTATGACAACCAGTTTGCCGGCGGCGGCATGATGCGCAGCCAGATCCCGTCGTTCCGTCTGCCGATCAGTGTGTTGGACGAGGAGGTCAATTACATTCTCGACATGGGTGTGAATGCCACCTTTGACGTGCAGGTAGACAGTCTCAAGGAAGTTTTGGCCAAGGACTACGACGCCGTGTTCGTAGGTACGGGTGCGCCTCGCGGCAAGGGGCTGAACCTGCCGGGTCTTGAAGACGCCCGCGACCATGTCTATCTGGGCATTGACTGGCTGGCCAGCGTGGCCTTTGAACACACCGACAAAATCGGCAAGCGTGTTCTGGTACTCGGTGGCGGTAACACGGCCATGGATTGCTGTCGCACCTCCATGCGTATGGGTGGCAAAGATGTGCGGGTTGTTGTGCGCAGCCCGTTCGAAGATATGAAAGCCTCGCCCTGGGAGAAAGAGGATGCCATGGCGGAGGGCATTCCGTTTTACAATAACCATGTGCCAAAAGAGTTTATTGTGGAGGAGGGCAAGCTCAAGGGCATGACCTTTGAGAAGGTCGAGGCGGAATACGACAAGGAGGGCAATCGCAAGCTGGTACCCACCGGGGAAGACCTCGTTTTTATGGAGGCCGACGATGTACTGATGGCCATCGGTCAGGAGAACTCCTTCCCCTGGATAGAGCGTGATCTGGGAATCGAGTTCGACAAGTGGGATATGCCGGTAGTGGACAAGACTACCTTCCAGTCTACCAATCCGAAAGTGTTCTTTGGTGGTGACTCCGCTTTCGGTCCGGAAAACATCATTACCGCGGTGGCCCACGGTCACCAGGCGGCCATTAGCATAGACCTGGTATGCCAGGGCGAATCAGTGGGTAAACGGCCGCCGCCGCTGACCAATCTGGCCAGTCAGAAAATGGGCGTACATGAGTGGAGCTATGATAACTCGGTAGCACCTGACGTGCGCTACGCGGTACCCCACGCACCGCTGGACAAGTTACTCAAGGATCGCAAGCTGGAAGTGGAGTTGGGCTTCGACCAGGACACGGGCTACAAGGAGGCGGAACGCTGTCTCAATTGTGATATTCAAACAATCTTTGAGGAAGTGCGCTGCATTGAGTGCGATGCCTGCGTGGATATTTGTCCCACTGACTGCATCACGTTTACCGTGAATGGCCCGGAGGCAGATTTGCGTACCCGGCTTTCGGCACCGGCAAAGGATCTCTCACAAGATCTGTACGTCTCTGCAAAACTTCCGACCAAGCGGGTGATGGTCAAGGACGAGGACGTTTGCCTGCACTGCGGGCTGTGCGCCGAACGCTGCCCCACAGGGGCATGGGATATGCAGAAATTTCTGTATAACGTCGCGGGGACTCTGGTATGAAGCGCCTCGAATCCGTTAATGACTTTGTCATCAAGTTTGCCAACGTAAACGGCACCGGCTCTGCCAGCGCCAACAACCTGTTTGCCAAAGCGCTGTTCCGCATGGGCCTGCCGGTTAGCCCTAAGAATATCTTCCCGTCCAATATTCAGGGTCTGCCGACCTGGTATGAAGTGCGGGTCAGTGAAAAAGGCTACCTGGGGCGGCGCGGGGGAGTGGATATCATTCTCTCGGTGAATCCCCAGAGCATGGCGCAGGACATCCGTGAGATAGAACCCGGCGGCTATTTTATCTACGACAACACCAAGCCGCTTGATCTGCGCCTGGTACGCAACGACATCACCATTATCGGTCTGCCGTTGACCCGCATTTGCAACGAAAAGTACAAGGATCCACGCCAGCGCCAACTTTTCAAGAACGTCATTTACGTGGGTGCGCTCGCCGCGCTTTTGGACATGGATTTCAAGGTCCTGACAGACCTGGTGGCGGATCAATTCAAGGGCAAGGAAAAACTGGTGCTGCCCAATATCAACGCGCTGGAACTCGGCCACCAGTACGCCAAAGATAATTTCGACTGCCCCATTGGTATCCGGGTGAAGTCCGCCGATAACGTGGGCGACAAAATACTGCTGGACGGCAACACAGCGCTGGGGCTGGGTGCCATTTATGGCGGTGCGACTGTGGCCGCGTGGTACCCCATTACCCCGTCTACTTCGGTAGTGGATGCCTTCGACAAATATGCGCGGCGGGTGCGCATAGACCCGGGTACGGGTCGTCGCAACTACGCTATCGTGCAAGCGGAAGACGAACTGGCGGCGATTGGTATGGTGATTGGGGCCAGCTGGAACGGCGCCAGGGCATTTACTGCTACCAGTGGCCCCGGGCTGTCATTGATGAGCGAGTTTCTCGGGCTGGCATACTTTGCCGAGATACCGACGGTGTTGTTCGATGTGCAGCGGGCGGGTCCCTCCACCGGCATGCCCACCCGAACCCAGCAGTCTGATGTACTGGCGGCGGCCTACGCCAGCCACGGCGACACCAAGCACGTGCTGCTATTTCCGTCTTCACCCAAGGAGTGTTTCGACTTCGGTGCCCTGTCGTTTGATCTGGCAGAGCGTTTGCAGACGCCAATCATCATGTTGACCGACCTCGACCTGGGCATGAATGACAATATGTCCGACCCGCTTGAATGGGATGACAGCCGGGAGTACGACCGCGGCAAAGTACTCAATGCCGAGCAACTGGATGCGATGGAGCGGTACGGGCGCTATCAGGATTCCGATGGCGATGCGATCTGCTACCGCACCTACCCCGGCACGCACCCCGAGAAGGGCGCCTATTTTACCCGGGGCAGCTCGCGGGATGAGCAGGCCGTGTACACCGAGAAGGGCGAGGAGTACGAGCGGAATATGCTGCGCCTGCTGCAAAAGTGGGACACCATCAAAGAGTATGTGCCCGGCCCGGAAATTATCTCCTGTGGTAAAGAAACTGATATGGCAGTGCTTTACTTTGGTACCAGCGAGGCATCTTCCAGGGAGGCGGTTGATCAGCTTGCCAATGAAGGGGTGGCACTGGATGCGATGCGCGTACGCTCGTTCCCATTCAACCATGATGTCGAGGACTTTATCGATAGTCACGAGCGGGTATTTGTTATCGAACAGAATCGCGATGCGCAACTGCGTACGCTGTTGATGGCAGAGTTTGAACTTGGCCCCGACAAGCTGAAGTCGGTTCTGTGTTTCGATGGCACGCCGATCAGTGCGCGCAATATACGCAAACAAATCCTGGAGCATTTGCCCGGGAATAACGTCACGCCCCTGCACCGGAAAATCCGGGCGAACGGTGTGGGAGAACATGCATGAGCTACCAGATACCCAAGTTTCGACACCCCGAGCTACCGGTCAACGAGCTGGGCTACACCAAAGCGGCTTACGAGGGGTCTATCTCCACGCTGTGCGCGGGCTGTGGGCACGATTCCATCAGCGGCGCCCTGGTGCGCGCCTGCCATGAGTTGTCGCTGGAGCCACACAAGATTGCCAAGTTGTCCGGTATAGGCTGTTCTTCCAAGACGCCTACCTACTTCCTGGGTAAATCTCATGGCTTTAACTCGGTACACGGCCGCATGCCATCGGTTGCGACCGGGGCCGCGATGGCCAATCGCGATCTCCTCTACCTGGGTGTATCCGGTGACGGCGATACCGCCTCCATCGGCATGGGGCAGTTTGCCCATGTCATCCGGCGCAACCTCAATATGGTCTACGTGGTCATGAATAACGGTTGTTATGGCCTCACCAAGGGGCAGGATTCTGCCACCGCAGATGAAGGTTCTGCCGGTAAAAAAGGCGATGTTAACCCCTTTCATGCCATCGACCTCTGTGGCACGGCGCTGCAACTGGGCGCGACTTTCGTCGCCCGCAGCTTCTCCGGCGACAAGGAACAACTGGTGCCATTGATTAAGGCCGCCATGAGTCACCGGGGCTTTGCCCTGATTGACGTGGTCTCACCCTGTGTGACCTTCAACAATAACGCCGCATCCACCAAGAGCTATGAGTTTGTGCGGGATCACGCCGAGGCCACTGGAACGGTTGATTTTGTGCCCATGCGGCAGGAAATCACCACCAGTTCTCGTCCCGGGGCCGCCCACGAGGTCACCATGCACGACGGTTCGGTGTTGCGGTTGTACGAGGATGTCGAGAATTTCAACCCCTTTGACCGGCGTTCCGCCATGATGTCGCTGATGAGCCATCACAGTGAGGGCACTATCCAAACCGGGTTAATTTACCTCGATAAAGACTCACGGGACCTACACGAGGTGCTGGAGACTTCACACCGGCCGCTGAATGAGCTGGAAGAGGGCGAGCTGTGCCCCGGCAACAAAATGTTGGTCAACATTAACGCCAGCCTCCGCTAGAAACCCACTTTCGGGGGCGTTGTCATTTTATTGTCATAATTTCATCATCTAATAGGGCCACTTCGCAGCCAGATGGAAAAATGACCAATGAATGAACCGACGGTGCTAGTGGTTGACGATGAGAATGCGATCCGGGACATGCTGCGCATGGCCCTGGAAATAGCAGACTTTCGTTGTATCGAGGCAGACAATATTCACGATGCCTATACGCTGGTGGTAGATGAGCGTCCGGATATCGTATTGCTGGACTGGATGTTACCCGGCGGCAGCGGGCTGGAAATGCTGCGCCGACTCAAGCGAGGTGAAACCACCCGTGACCTGCCAGTGATCATGCTGACCGCCAAGACCGCCGAAGACAATGTCATCCAGGGCCTGGACGTGGGTGCGGACGATTACATAACCAAACCCTTTGCGCCGCGCGAATTGATCGCCCGGGTGAGAGCGCTGTTGCGCAGATCCAGTGGTGGCCAGGCCAATGAGCGTATGCAGGTGAGTAAGCTGGTGCTCGATGGCGAAAGCCGCCGGGTACTGGTGGATGATGACCCGATTGACATGGGGCCCACTGAATTCAGGCTGTTGCAATTCTTCATGTCGCACCCGGAGCGCGCCTATACCCGCAGCCAACTGCTGGACCAGGTCTGGGGGGCCAATGTCTATGTGGAGGAACGTACCATCGACGTGCACATTCGTCGCCTGCGCAAGGCTCTGCAGTGTCCCGGCGGTGATTACAGTAACCTGATTCAGACTGTGCGCGGCACGGGGTACCGGTTTTCCTCCCGGGGGGTAGCATAGTGCTGCCGCAGCAACCGGGATGAGCTGGCGCTCCGCCGCACTCAAGGTCGCCATGTTGCTCGCCGCAGCAGCGTTGCTCGGCTGGTATTATGGGCATCCCCTGTGGGCCGTAGCAGGCGCGTTGGTCGGCCTGGTGGTGCACTGGTTGATACAAATGCGCAGGGTACAGATCTGGCTGCAGGACCCGGAGCAGTCCCCGCCCGAAATTTACGGCATCTGGGGCGATCTTCTGAGCCACCTCTACCAGCAGCAGAAAAAAGGGCGTGAAGCCAGGGCAGACCTGCAATCCACTGTGGATTACCTGCAGGACTCTTTCGCGTCGATGCGCGACGGCGTGGCAATTGTCGATGACCATGGGCTACTCAAGTGGTTTAACGACCCGGCGCAGGAATTGCTCGGGCTGCGCTCTGCCGATGCAGGCCAGAGCCTGATGAACCTGGCTCGATCGCCTGAATTTCTTCAGTATTTCAACCGTGGAAATTTTGGCGAGCCATTGCAGTACCGCATGGCCGGTGATGCCGGCACCTGGCTGCGGGTCGAGATTACCCGTTTTGGCGATGGTGACCGCCTGCTATTTATTCGTGATGTGACAGCGTCTGTACGCATGGAAAACATGCGCAAAGACTTTGTCGCCAATGTTTCGCATGAGTTGCGAACCCCCCTGACGGTTATCAGCGGTTATCTGGGAACATTCCTCGGTGACACGGACCGCCTGGATCCACGCTATGTGAAGCCATTGCAGCAGATGCTGCAACAGGCAGTGCGGATGGAAAACCTGTTGAAAGATCTTCTCTGGCTCTCCCGTATTGAAAGTGAACAGGGCATGGAAAAGCATACGCCCATAGATCTCGGTGCTTTGCTCGCGGAGTTGCTGGACGAAATACGCACCGCACAACCGGAGCGCAAGGTAGAACTGGAGCTGGGCACGGACTTCAAGGTACCTGGAGATTATCGCGAGTTATACAGCGCTGTATCCAATCTCGTGTGGAATGCTATCAAATACAGTAAGCCAGACAGCGTGGTCCGCGTTAGTTGGAAGCCAGCGGAAGGCGGCTACCAGCTAACCGTGACCGATCAGGGGATAGGGATCGATGCGGCCCATATTCCGCGACTGACAGAGCGTTTTTACCGGGTAGAGGACAGCCGCTCCTCGGCGACCGGTGGTACGGGCCTGGGCCTGGCTATCGTCAAGCATGTAGCGGCAACCCACAACGCCCGGCTCCACATCGAGAGCAGGGTGGGACAGGGAAGTACCTTTAGCCTGGTCTTTCCAGCGCGGGGGCAGGTTGCCCGTGAACAGCGGACTACAGCGTCAGTGGCCTGAGCCATACCGTCAAATACATGAGGTTGAGTAAATGTTGAAGCAAGAAGATTACATGCACCACATCTCCGGCCAGTTCAATGCCGAACTTGAGGGCCTGCGTAACCAGATGCTTGAAATGGGCGGCAAGGTTGAGCAGCAACTGGCCAGCGCCATAGAAGCCCTGGTTGCCATGGACAGTGGCAAGGCCGAGTTGATCATCGACGGAGACCACGAGGTCAACCAGATGGAGATGTCTATCGATGACCAGTGCGCCTCCATCCTGGCGAGGCGTCAGCCGGCAGCAAGTGACTTGCGTCTGGTGGTGGCAATTATCAAGGTTAATACCGACCTGGAACGTATTGGCGATGAAGCGGCGAAGGTCGCCAGGCAGGCCATGCGTCTCTCGGAAGCCAGTAACTCACCCAGTAATTTTATCGAAATTCGGCATATCGGTACGCATGTGGCAGAGATGTTACGCCGCGCGCTCGACGCCTTTGCCCGGCTGGATGTCCATGCGGCAGTGGAGGTCGTTAAAAGTGACACTATTGTCGACAAGGAATACGGCAGTGCTCTGCGCAGCCTGATGACTTTTATGATGGAGGATCCGCGGGCGATCGGCGGCATTATCAATGAGATGTGGGCCCTGCGCAGTCTCGAGCGTATAGGCGATCATGCCAGCAATATTGCGGAGCACGTGATCTACCTGGTGCGGGGACTGGATGTGCGGCACGGACGCCTGGAGGAGATGGCAGACCAGGTGCGCGAGCCCGATTGAGTTGGCCTGGAACCTGTAACATTACTGTAACAAAGCTGGCATAGAATTCTCACCGGGCATTCAGTGCAAAGGCCTACCCGATACAGCCATTCGTTCCAGTCGAAAACAGGGAGTTCAGATCACGTGAAAAATTATCTAGTGAGTGCGGTCACCGCAGCCGCTTTTATCGGCGGCGCAGTCGTCGCCCAGGCGGCGGTACGTGACAACATCAGTATTGTGGGCTCCTCTACGGTGTATCCCTTCGCCACGGTGGTCGCCGAGCGCTTCGGTCGCTCTACCAACTTCAAAACGCCGAAAATCGAGTCCACGGGCTCTGGCGGCGGGCTGAAATTGTTCTGCAAGGGTGTCGGAGCCAATACCCCGGATATCACCAACTCTTCTCGCCGTATCAAGATGAGCGAGTATGACGATTGCCAGCAGAACGGCGTTACCGAAATCGTTGAAGTACTCGTGGGCTACGATGGTATTGCATTGGCCAACGCCAAGAGCGCACCGGTATTCAAGTTGAGCCTGAAGGATGTCTACCTGGCACTGGCGAAGGATATTCCCGGCCCTGACGGCAAGCTGATCGCGAACCCGAACAAGACCTGGAAGGACGTCAACGCCAGCCTGCCCGCCATCACCATTGAGGTACTGGGACCACCACCGACTTCCGGCACCAGGGATGCATTCGCCGAGTTGGCGATGGGCGGCGGCGCCAAGAGTATTCCTGCGCTGAAAACCCTGAATGATTTGTCCGCTGAGCAGGCTGATGAGATCAAGGCGGCCATGGCGAAACTGGGCCTGCCGGCAGGGGTATATACCGCGTTTCTGGAAAGCAAAGGTAAAGCGCCCAAGGGCAAGGACCTGTTCAAGACAGTGGCCTACGCTATCCGCGAGGACGGCGCCTATATTGAAGCGGGCGAGAACGACAACCTGATCGTACAGAAGCTCGCTGCCAATCCGAATGCTGTCGGTATTTTCGGCTTCAGCTTCCTTGAGGAGAACGGCGACAAAGTGCACGGGTCGGAAGTTGACGGTGTGGTTCCTACCTTTGAGTCGATCTCAAATGGCGATTACCCGGTCTCGCGCCCGCTGTACTTTTATATCAAGCGCGCGCATGTGGGTAAAATCCCGGGCATTCAGGAATATGCGGTGGAATTTACTTCGAACAAGGCGATGGGTGAAGACGGCTACCTTTTAGACAAGGGCCTGATACCACTGAGTGAAGACGAGTTGAAAAAAGTTCAGACTGATGTCAAGGAATTGACTCTGCTGGAAATGTAGTTGTCCTGGGTCGGGCTGCAGACAGACCCGGCATAAGACATAGCGCCGCCTCTGGCCTGTCCGGTGTGCGGCGCACTTTTTTGGGGCTGTAATGGAAACTACCACTGTCTTTCTAGTGCTGATAGCGCTGACGTTTATCAGTTTTTTTATGGGTCGCAAGCGCTCCCATGCTGTCGCCTCGGGGCAGGGTGGCGCCAGGAGCCTGCACTCCCTGCCGAAACACTACGGTTACATGGCCGCCCTGTGGGCACTGTTGCCGTCACTGGTGTTGCTTCTTCTCTGGTTGGTATTTGAATCCAGCATTCTATCCAGCCTCATACTGAACGAGCTGCCACAGCAGGTTCAGGATATGCCTGCTAATCAGCAGGGCTTATATCTTAACCAGATCATCAGCACGGCACTGGGCGCTACTGGCGCCGACATGCTGGATGCAGCCCAGGTCGCCGCAGTGCAACACTACCAGGACCTGGCAGCGGCGAGCCGCAATTTGAAAGCGATGCTGGTATTTCTGGTGGCCCTGGTGGGCGCGGTGCTGGCGTTGCGGCGGATTCGCCCGGCGCTGCGTGCCCGCAATCATGTGGAGGGCATCGTAAAGTGGATATTGTTCGGTTGTTCTTTCCTGGCCGTATTAACCACCCTGGGCATTGTATTGTCCGTACTGTTTGAAGCGATTCGCTTCTTCCAGGCCATACCGATGGCGGATTTTCTGTTCGGACTGGACTGGAGCCCGCAGATGGCGATCCGGGCCGACCAGGTTGCCGCCTCGGGCTCCTTTGGTTTTGTCCCCTTGTTGGTTGGCACCCTGTTGATCTCCACTGTGGCCATGGTTATTGCTGTGCCGGTTGGGCTGATGTCGGCCATTTATCTGTCGGAGTATGCTTCCCGGCGTTTCCGCGCGGTAACCAAGCCGGTGCTGGAAATTCTTGCCGGTGTTCCCACGGTGGTCTACGGCTTTTTTGCCGCGCTTACCGTGGCCCCTTTTATTCGCGATCTCGGTGAATCACTGGGCCTGCATGTGGCATCGGAGAGTGCACTGGCAGCCGGGCTGGTAATGGGCATCATGATTATTCCCTTTGTGATGTCGCTGTCCGACGACATCATCAACGCAGTGCCGGATACCATGCGTGAGGCCTCCCTGGGCATGGGCGCCACCATGAACGAAACCATTCGCAAAGTATTACTACCGGCTGCTTTACCCGGCATTGTCGGCGGCATCCTGCTGGCGGCATCCCGGGCCATTGGTGAAACCATGATCGTGGTGATGGCCGCCGGCCTTTCTGCCAAGTTGACCATAAATCCGCTGGAAGCGGTCACTACAATAACAGTACAGATTGTTACCTTGCTGGTAGGTGACCAGGAATTTGACAGCCCCAAAACTCTGGCCGCCTTTGCCCTTGGACTTGTTCTGTTCTTCGTGACATTGGTGCTGAATATCATCGCCCTTTACGTGGTGAGGAAATACCGTGAGCAATATGAGTAAACCTGATTCCTTCAAACACAGTAGCGCCATCCAGGCCTCGCTGAAAAAGCGGTATGCGCGAGAGCGCCGCTTTCAGTGGTATGGCCGGCTGGCGGTTCTGACGGGCTTTGTATTCCTGTTCATTCTTTTGGCGGACATCGTCAGCAAGGGATCACCGGCCTTTACCCAGCAGTTTATCAAGGTCAGCGTCAACCTTGACCGCGATACGCTGGACCTGCCGGAAAACCCCACCGAAGACCAGCTTTTTGCCGCCGACTACCAGGGTGTCATAAAGGCCAGCCTGCGCGATATGTTCCCCGATGTCTCCGGCCGCAAGGACAAGCAGCAGTTGTACCGCCTTCTGAGTGTTGGGGCAGAGTACAACCTGCGCGACAAGGTTATAGAGAACCCCGCTCTTCTGGGGCACACGACGGATATCTGGTTGCGGGCGCACGCCGAGGCGGGCAGCTACCTGAAAGGGCAGGTTGATGCCGCTATGCCGGAGTCCGATCGTCGGGTAAAAGATCTGCAGGTAGGTTGGCTGGATCAGCTGCGGGCAGAGGGGCGCACCGAATCGCGCTTTAATATCGCGTTCTTTACCAACGGTGATTCCCGCGAACCGGAAATGGCGGGTATCAGGGTGGCGTTGTACGGGTCATTTTTTACCCTGCTGGTGACGTTCGCTATCGCCTTTCCCATAGGTGTATTCTCAGCGGTTTACCTGGAAGAATTTGCCCCGCGCAATCGTATTACCGATCTTATCGAAATCAATATCAACAACCTCGCGGCGGTACCTTCCATCGTCTTTGGCCTATTGGGGCTGGCGGTATTTATTAACTTTTTCGATTTGCCGAGGTCGGCACCCCTGGTGGGCGGTATTGTACTTTCACTGATGACTCTACCCACGATTATCATTACCTCGCGGGCGGCAATCCAATCAGTGTCGCCGTCTATCCGTGAGGCGGCCCTGGGTGTGGGTGCGTCCAAGCTGCAAACCGTTTTTCACCACGTTATTCCTGTCGCAATGCCCGGCATTCTGACCGGCTCGATTATCGGTATGGCCCAGGCACTGGGTGAGTCGGCGCCCCTGCTGATGATTGGTATGGTTGCTTTTATTATGGATGTTCCCGGGGGGGTCACGGACCCGGCCACGGTACTGCCGGTACAGGTCTATCTATGGGCGGACAGTCCCGAACGCGGATTTACCGAGAAAACATCGGCGGCGATCATGGTGCTGATGGCGTTTTTGATCGTGATGAACGCGCTGGCAGTTTACCTGCGCAAACGCTTTGAACTGAAATAGGCAGGCGGCAATGCAAGGATCTGATACAGTGAAATTTATGCCATCGGCAGCAGGGGAAGTAAACATGGAGAGTGACGACAGGTCGAGGTCACCCGCTGCGCAGGCTGGCGCCGGAAAGAGAAAGACTTTGGACATACGCGATCACACTGACGTCACGGAATACCAGACCATTGGTAGCCCCTTCGTCGACAACCCGAAAATGAGTGCACGCAATGTCAACGTTTTCTACGGTGACAAGCAGGCTATCCTGGATGTCTCGCTGGATATCGGCCGCAACGAGGTCATTGCTATGATCGGCCCTTCCGGCTGCGGTAAGTCAACGTTTCTACGCACCCTTAACAGGATGAATGACATCATCCCTATCTGCCGCGTACAGGGCGAATTTTCGCTGGACGGCGACAATATCTATGGCGCGGAGCAGGACACGGTATTGCTGCGCGCGCGGGTGGGCATGGTGTTTCAAAAACCCAACCCATTCCCCAAGTCCATATATGAGAATGTGGCCTACGGCCCGCGTATTCACGGCCTGGCACACAACAAAACTGAGATGGATGAAATCGTGGAGACCAGCCTGCGCCGCGCCAGCCTGTTCAGCGAGGTCAAGGATCAACTGGACAAGCCCGGCACCGGTCTCTCCGGCGGCCAGCAACAGCGACTGTGTATTGCCCGCGCCATCGCGGTAAGCCCGGAGGTCATTCTTATGGATGAACCCTGCTCGGCGCTGGATCCTATCGCCACCGCACGGATCGAAGAACTCATAGATGAGCTAAAGGAGAATTACACCATCGCCATTGTCACGCATTCGATGCAGCAGGCCGCCCGCGTGTCGGAACGCACGGCGTATTTCCATCTCGGAAAATTGATAGAAGTGGGTGACACCAAGCAGGTATTCACCATGCCGAAACACGAGCTCACAGAGAACTATATTACTGGCCGATTCGGCTAGCAGCGCCGGGGATTCTTCGGATGAAAACGATCATAAGCGGCGAACAGCACACCTCCCAGAGTTACAACGCCGAGTTGGAAGCACTGCGGCGCAGTGTTCTTACTATGGGCGGACTGGTGGAGCAGCAGTGCCAGTCGGCTGTAGAGGCGCTGATATCCGGCGATGAGGAATTGGCCGAAAAGGTGTCCAGGTCGGATTACGCGGTCAACAAGCTGGAGCTGGAGATCAGTGCCCAATGCACTGACATCCTCGCCCGCAGGCAGCCTGCAGCGCGTGACCTGCGTATGGTCGTGGGCATTATTCGCATGGTGGCCAACCTGGAACGGGTGGGTGATGAGGCGGCCAAGGTAGGCCGTATGGCATTGAAGCTGTCTGACATGCGTGACAAACAGACGTACCAGAGTGAACCGCAGCATCTGGGGGAGGGGGTTACTGCCATGCTGCGGGGTGCGCTGGACGCCTTTGCCCGGCTGGACGTCGACACCGCGCTTGAAATCATTGCCCGCGACCAGGAGATAGACCGGGAGTTCAAGACCCTGACCCGTCTACTCATGACGCACATGATGGAGCAGCCCCAGCGGGTTAAAAATATGTTGCGGGTAAACAGCTGTGCCCGTGCCCTGGAGAGGGTCGGTGATCACGCGGTGAATCTGTGTGAAGAAGTGATATATCTGGTGGAAGGCAATGATGTCCGGCACCTGAGCTTTGAGGAGATCAAACGCCGCCACCAGTCCTGAACAGCCCCTGGCTAATCCTTTTTCCCGGCCTTTAGCTCCTTTTCGGCCTCTTTCACCTTGCTCGATATCAAATTGGTCACCCAGTTCGAAAGAGAGCGCCCATCGGCCTCCGCAAGCTTTTTCGCCCGCTTTTTGAGATCCGGATCAATGCGAATATTAAGTAGTTTCGTCTTAGACATTCCAACATCTTGATAAATAAGCAAAAAGATTTGGTATTTTAGCACATGTATATAGCTTGTCCTGCACTTTTTAGTCTATAGTGTATGTATATACAAAGAGTTTCAACAGTGTAGGAGATGTCTATGAATTTACAAGCCGCCCAAAAGGAACTACGGGGGCGCACGCCACGGGTTACCGGAGCGACGCTCGCCATTGAAGTACTTGTTGTCGTAAGTTTCAGCTATATGCTGGTAGGCTTTTTTGCCTGATGAAACCGTACACGGCGCGTTGTCAGTCCTAATCCCCTCGTTCCCCCCAAAACACTGCAACATGACAAAAATGTGACCTTACCCCGGTGCTACAGACCCTGCAGGGGGCATTAAGGTAGCCAAAAACCGCTTATTGGCGGTGTCTCTGTAATAAAAATGTCATATTGAACAAGTAAGCTCCCCCACCAGGTGCATGTAGCTGTACATGCAGAGACCACCCGGGGGAATGGAACATGAAAAATCTTCTAACTGTCGCAGTAGCCAGCGCACTGCTGAGTAGCGTCTCGGCGTCTGCCGCCGTCAGCGACGCAGAGTTTGCGGAGCTGAAGGCCCAGTTTGCCGCCATGGCCAATCGCCTGAGTGTACTTGAGGCGGAAAACAACCAGCTTCGTGAGCAGGGTACCGCCAGCGTAACGCAACTGGAGGGCGCACGGGAGGAACTGGTAAGCGCCCGGGAAGACCTGGTGATGGTAAAGGAGCAGAACGCAGCGTCTTCCTGGGCCGAGCGTATCAGCGTGAAGGGCGATTTCCGCTATCGCTATGAAGAGATTGATGTGCAGGGCGCTGACAAACGTGACCGCAACCGTATTCGGGCCAGGTCCGAGATGGTGGCGAAGTTGCCGGACAACGTCACGGTCGGACTGGGTATTGCCAGTGGCGGCGATGACCCGGTGTCATCCAACCAGACGCTCGGCGACGGCAACTCATCCAAGGATCTGCGCCTGGATCTGGCCTACGCAAGATGGCTTCCCACCGACCAAATCTACATCGAAGCGGGTAAATTCAAGAACCCGCTGTTCAAACCGCAGAAGTCAGGCCTGTTGTGGGACGGCGACTGGCGCCCTGAGGGTTTCAATGCCGGCTGGAGTAACGACCACCTGTTTGTTACCGCCCTGGTGAACTGGCTGGAGAGTGACAGCAAGAACGGCGGCGACGCGGTGACCTGGGGTGTGCAGGGCGGTATGAAGTTTGACATCGGCGGTGCCGGCCTGACCACGGCAGTAGCCTACTATGATATTCCCGTAAAAGGAGACACCTCCTTCTTCGATGGCGATTTCTACGGCAACTCGGTTGTCGTCAAAAACGGCCAGGACGTCTACGAGTACGACTACGAATTGCTGGAAGTATCGGCAGAGCTGGTGATGGCTATCTTCAATATGCCCCTGACATTCTACGGCGATTTTGTGCAGAACCAGGACCCGGACGATTACAACACCGGTTGGCTGGCCGGCGTCACCCTGGGCAAGGCCAGCGGCGCGGGTACCTGGCAGGTCGGTTACCAGTATGAGGACCTGGAGGCGGACGCCGCCCTGGGTCTGGTGAGTGATTCCGACTTTGCCGGCGGTGGTACCGACGGCAAAGGTTCGAGGCTGACCGGTGCCTACGGCATCAATAAGCAGTGGAACGTGGGTTTCACCTGGTATATTGACAACAAGGCCGGAGAAAAGGCATTCAAGGGCGAAGGCGGCGCGCTGGAATACGACCGGGTAATGCTGGATACCGTGTTCAAGTACTAGGGTGTAATAGTCGCGTGCTGATCTTACAGACTGTACCAGCTGGCCATGTCCGCTTTCGCGTAGAATCTCCCGGCCGGCAGATTCTACCGTTAGCGGCAGAAAACGACGCATAAGAGCCATTAGCTCATTGGCCAGCCAGAGCCCGATTTA
>TARA_R110001592_G_scaffold344664_2_pt1 | contig 95190 bp, 66 predicted proteins | sample TARA_R110001592 | Tara Oceans TARA_R110001592 (sample SAMEA4398387) | marine metagenome | biome: Polar Biome; feature: [SRF] surface water layer (ENVO:00010504); material: water (ENVO:00002006), including particulate matter (ENVO:01000060) such as... | depth 5 m
TGGCCCGCCACGGAAGGTAGCGCACGTTATCGCAGAGGCATGTATATCGTCTTTAAACGCACAGTCCCCTACCCGATGCTGATGACATTTGATGCACCGGATGCCACAGTTTCCTGCAGCCGCCGCGAACGCTCAAACACACCACTCCAGGCACTGACCCTGCTCAACGGGCCCATGTTTTTCGAAAGCGCGCAGGCACTGGGGAAACTCATGTGGGAACAGCATCAGGACGATCTGCCGGCTGCGACAGAAGAGATGTTCCTGCGCTGTTTTTCCCGCCCTCCTGCCCCCCGCGAACAGGAATACCTCAATGCAGCGTATGCTGACCTGCTCTACCTGGCGGAAAACAATCAACCGAAAACACAACCAGCAGAGCCTGCGCAACTGACCGCGATGATTCAACTGGCGCGAATTATCATGAACCTGGATGAATTTATCACGCGAGACTGACCACCATGCAATTACCGCAACACAATGATCCTAACGCATTGAACCGGCGCCGCTTTTTCGCTACCGGTGCCAGCGGACTGGGTACACTCGCCCTGGCATCGCTGATGAAACAGGATGGACTGCTGGGGGCTGAACAGCAACTGGCCCATTTTGCACCCCGCGCGAAACGCTGCATCTACCTGTTCATGGAAGGTGGCCCGAGCCAGATGGATCTGTTTGATCCCAAACCGCGTCTGAATGAACTCGACGGTCAGCCGATGCCCGAGTCCCTGTTGAAAGACATCAAGTTCGCCTTCATCCAGAAAGAAGCAGCCCGCATCATGGGCAGTCCGCGTACATTCAAACGCTATGGTGAATGTGGAATGGAACTCTCCGATCTGCTGCCTCACCTGAGTACCTGTGTTGACGATATCGCCTTGATCCGCTCCATGCATTGTGAACAGTTCAATCATCTGCCCGGTCAACTGATGATGCTCTCCGGCTCGGATCTGCAGGGCCGTCCGACGCTCGGCTCCTGGCTGAACTACGGTCTGGGAAGCGAATCTGAAAACCTGCCCGGCTACGTGGTTCTGGCAACTTTGGGACGGGGATTACCAGGAGGCGCCTCCAGCTGGTCGAGTGGTTTTCTACCTTCGCAATATGCGGGCACGCTGTTTCGTAACCAGGGAAGCCCGGTCCTGAATCTGGCAAACCCGCCTGAAATCTCGTCAGCAGCCCAGATGCGCAGCCTGCAAACCATTAACGAGCTAAACGGCCTGCGTTACGAACAGATCGGAAATCCGGAAATCTCCAGTCGCATCAAAGCATATGAGCTTGCCTTTCGCATGCAGCAGACAGCGCCTGAACTCCTCGACCTTTCAGGCGAAACCAAAAACACATTAGAAGAGTACGGCGTCACACGCGAAGAAGCTTCCAAAAGCAGTACTTCCGGCTTTATGGGTTCCTATGCCCGCAACTGTCTACTGGCACGGCGCATGGTGGAACGGGGCGTACGGTTTGTCTCCCTGTTCCTCTCGACCTGGGATCATCATAGTTCCCTTAACAGTGGACTGGAACGGTACACAAAGATTTCCGATCAGCCTGTTGCCGCATTGCTGAAAGATCTGAAGCAGCGGGGGCTGCTTGATGAAACACTGGTCGTCTGGGGCGGTGAATTCGGTCGCACTCCTCTGGGTGAAAATCGAGTCAATTTCAAGAAAGTGACCGGTCGCGATCACCATCCCTACTCCTTCAGCATGTGGCTGGCAGGCGGTGGCATCAAGGGGGGACAGGTGATCGGTGAAACGGATGAAATTGGCTGGGGGGTCACAAAAGATCCCGTGCATGTCCACGATTTACATGCCACAATCCTCAAACTGTTCGGTCTGGACCACGAAAAACTGACCTACCGCTTCCAGGGTCGCGACTTCCGCCTCACCGATGTTTCAGGGAACATCGTGGAACAACTCCTGGCATAGTGTCAGACAGCAGGGACCGCCTTCATGCGAGAATTCTTCCTATTCTGTATTCTATTATTCAGTGGTGCTACCAACTTGCAGGCACAGACTGAATACCGCGTCCTGCCGCGTGATTTCAACTCTGATAAAACACAACAGATGATGCGGTCTTATCTGCGTCAACAGGTCCATGCTGCCATGGATAAACGACGCAGTGAACTCGAAGCAGCGTTGAAATCAGACAAAGGAATTTTCGATTATCAGCAGAAGCGACGCACAGCATTAGTGGATTCATTGGGAACACTCCCCGAACGCACACCGCTCCACGCACAAACGCTGGGAACCATCCAGCAGCCCGGATTCACCATTGAAAAGATTCTCTATGAGAGTCAGCCCGGCTTTCATGTGACTGCCAACCTTTATCGCCCCGCAGGAGCCGGTCCGTTCCCCGCGATTCTGCATCCGGTGGGCCACAGCGAAAACGGTAAAGCCTACGAATCGTATCAGCGAGCCAATCGTCTGCTGGTCCAACATGGTTTTATCGTACTCTGCTTTGATCCCATCGGTCAGGGAGAACGCAAACAGATTCTCGATGCAACAGGAACGCCACATCACCGGGGAAGTCATGAGCATCAGGAACTGGGCGTGGCCCCGATCCTGCTGGGACGCAGCCTGGGAACCTATATGCTGTGGGACGGTGTCCGCGGCATCGATTATCTCTGCAGTCGTCCCGACGTGGATCAATCGCGAATCGGCTGTACCGGGAACTCTGGTGGCGGCAACCTGACCAGTTACCTGATGGCGTTTGACGATCGCATCGTGGCGGCAGCCCCCGGCTGTTTCATGACGATACATCGCTTCAAAAACGAAAGTCCCGGTCCCGGCGACGCAGAACAGAACCTGTATGGGCAAATCGGATCTGGCTTCGATCATCCCGATTACATTCTGACCCGTGCTCCCAGACCAACGCTGATCCTCGCTGCGACCAAAGACTTCGTCCCCATCGAGGGCACCTGGGATGCGTATCGTCAAGCCAAACGAGTTTATACACAGCTCGGTTATCCCGAACGCGTCAATCTGATTGAAGCCAATGACAAGCATGGATTCAGCCAGCGTCTGCGTGAAGGTGCCGTCCGCTTCTTTGCCTGCTGGCTTCAGGGACGACAACTGGAAGTTTTCGAAACGGAGGACACTCCCGTGCTGACCGATCAGGAACTGCAGGTCACTCCCCAGGGGCAGGTGCTCAGTCTGAAGGACGAACACAGTCTGTTTGACCTTTTCACCAACTACGAACAACAGCTGGTTGAGAATCGCCCCCCTCTCACACGCAAGCTCATACGCCAGGTCACAGGTATTCGTAACCTCAAAGATCTGCGAGAACCCGGTATCAAACTTCTGGACAGCAAAGAATCGTCGATCTCTCCCCAGCGTCTCGTCATCACTCCGGAACCTGGTATTTCACTTCCTGCCCTCTATTGGCCTGACGGAAAAGCAACGCCTGTTCTGATTGCTCCCTCCTCTGGAATGAATTCCAGCGTCAAAACAGCGCAACAACTTAATGCCCAGGGGCATCCCGTACTGGTTGTCGAAGTACGCGATACGGGAGAAACGAAAACCAGAACCTGGCGTTTTCCTGGCGCAGATTATTACATTGCCCACATGCTGGGACGTTGCTGGCTGGCTATGCAGGCGGAAGATTTACTGATTTCCGCACGCTGGCTGCAATCACAACACAAAGACAAATCAGTGGAACTCCAGACGGAGGGAGAACTCGGCCCCGCTGCGCTGCATGCTGCGACACTCGAACCGGCGCTGATCTCTGAACTGAAATTGAAAGAAACTCTGAATTCGTGGCACGAGCTGATGACATCGCGTAACGCATTTCATCACCTGCACATGGTCGTTCAGAATGGACTGTCTTATTATGATTTAACTGACCTTGATACTTTAAGATCCAAGAAATAATTTTCTCCGAGGATACATCCATGAATTTCATCGACGTTGCCCGCTGCTTTGTAACCGGCATTGCATTGTTTATACCAGCCTGTCTGTTTGCGGCTGAGAGTAAACCGAACATACTGCTCATTCTGGCGGATGATGTAGGCAGCGATGCCATCGGCTGTTACGGAGGCCGCAGTTACCCCACGCCACACATTGACGCCCTTGCAAAGGGAGGTATGAAATTCAACCACGCCTACGCCATGCCGGTCTGCCACCCGACGCGCGTCTGTCTGATGACCGGTCGTTATCCGTTCCGCTTTGGAAAAGCCGGATCAAAATGGGGAGATTTTCCCCGTGACGCCGAAGGGATTACCATCGGCAACCGCATGCAACAGGCCGGATATGCCACTGCTGTCGCCGGTAAATGGCAACTTTGCATGATGAAAAACGACAAACAGCATCCCAGCCGCGTGGGGTTTGATGAATGGTGTCTGTTCGGGTGGCACGAAGGGGGCCGCTATCATCATCCCCTGATTTATCAGAACGGATCACTGCGAGACGACGCATCCAGTCTGTACGGACCTGAAGTTTATGCTGACTTCCTGATCGATTTCATGAAACGCAGCCATAAAGCCGGTAAACCATTTTTTGCCTATTACCCGATGGCGCTTTGCCACGACGTAACAGACGACCTGAAGGACGAACACGTCGCCTACTACAAATATGGCCGCTGGATGACCTACGGTGAGATGATTGCTTCCATGGATGATATGGTCGGCAAAATCGTCGCCTCCCTGAATGAGATGGGCGTGCGCGACAACACCCTGATCATTTTCACCACCGATAATGGCACTCCTGCTGCCAGTTATCTGACTGTGAATGAGAATGGAAAAATGGTGCGTCCCAAAGTCGTCTCGGTACAAAACGGGAAAATCGTCCCTGGTGGAAAAGGGAAACTTGACGACACCGGTACACGCGTGCCTCTCATCGCCAACTGGCCCGGTCACATCAAAGCCGGAACCGAGGTAGACGATATGGTTGACATGAGCGATTACCTGCCCACGGTCGCAGAAATCGCGGGGTTAAAAGAAGCGGACGTCCCCCGCGATGGTATCAGTTTCGCTCCTGTCCTGTTCGGTCAACCTGATCACAGAAAAACGCGGGAATGGATTTACATTGAGCTCCGTAATAAAAGCTGCGTGCGTTCCCCGGACTGGAAGTTATACCGAGACGGGAGGTTTTACAACCTGCAGCAGGATCCCGGAGAAAAATCGTCCCTGAAAGCAGACCTGCTGACCGGAGAAGCAAAGCAGAACCATGCGGATCTGACAAAAGTTCTCAGTGAACTGCAGGGCCCACTCACACAACCTTAAATCGCCTGTAGACCAGTTGACAGGTATTTCAGAGCGTTGAAGATTCAGCGTTTGTCTTCAGGAATCTGAAACGAAGTTGTGTTAGAGCACGCCAGACTTAACCATAGCGTCTCCCGAACTATTAGACACAATCCAAATAGTTTTTGAGACGCTATAGTAAAACCGGAGACCGTAAGTTTTCTGTTTGTTTCCGCCAGATTAAATTATCGACTTTGAAGACATGATGGCCACTCAATGAACTTAACTGATGTTGAACAAAATAGCCGGATCCCTGATCCCCATACGACACGCTGCCACTGACTTAGACGGGATTCGTCGCTGATACCTGAATTACTTTGAGTCACTGAGATTCTGGTTCGCCAGCGTCTTTTGCAACAATGATATGCGCGACGGTTCCTTTTCCGATTTCCGACTCCAGACGAAATTTCCCCTTGATCAGCGATAGACGAAACTCGATATTGCTTAACCCCATCCCCCCTGCATCTGACAGATGTGTTTCCAGGTGTTCTGAATCAAAACCTACTCCCTCATCGGCAACCGTGATTTCCACATCCTGATCTGAAACGGGATGCATGCTGACATGGGCATGTGTGGCCTGAGAATGTTTAACAACATTAAACAGCACCTCACGAATGCATTCATAGAGTACGATTTTTGTCAGTTCTGCCTGCGGACTGACAGCATGATTCAGTTCCAGTGTCACTGTCAGATTGTACCGTTCCAGCATATTATGCGCTAGCCATTCGAGCGCCAACGCCAGACCTTCTTCATGCAGAACCACCGGATTCAACTCTGCGGTCAGTGAACGCGTGACTTCAAGACTCTGGTTTAACAGTTCATCTGCCCGCGCCAGTGTCAGATTTTCTGATTCAGAGTGCGCTTCCTTCCTGGCAATTCCCAGGTGGATGCGTACCCCGATCAATAACTGCTGGAGATGATCGTGTAGAATATTGGCCAGTTGGCGACGCTCCCGCTGTGCAGCGACAGCAACTGCCCGCGTCAGTTCGGCCTGCTTTTGTTCAGCCTGCTTTCGTTCGCTGATATCGACAATAATACCGGCGAAGATTTCAAACTGAGGCAGATCGGTGACAGATAGTTCAATCGGAATCATAGTGCCATTGCGATGGCAGGCTTGCAGTTCACGCCGTACTCCGACGATATTTGAAATCCCCGTTTCCAGATACTGGGCAATATAATGATCGTGATTTTCCCGGATCGGCTGAGGCGTAAGCATGCTGACATTCTGACCGATCGCTTCACTCGCGGTGTAACCAAACATCTTTTCTGCGGCAGGGTTAAAGGAATGGATCATCCCCCGGCGGTTGATCGTAATCACCGCTTCAATGGCAGCCTCGACTATCGCGTTTAACTGGGCCTGCGTTTGGCGTAACTTGCTGGATACAACCTGCTCTGCTCGAATCCGCTGAAGCGATTTTCGGAGAAGTTCGTTATCAACCGGTTTGATAAAATAATCCGCAATTTCGTTTCGGAAGGCGAGGATCATATTTTGAACTTCTGTTCGAGAAGTAATTATGATTAACTCGGCATCCTTCGCCAGATGCTGTATCCGGGGAAGTAATTCATCCGTTCTACCATCAGGTAATTCATGCTCAAGAATGATCAGGAAGTAATCTGACCAGTTATCCCGGTCCATCAGTTGCGCGACGGTCTCCACGGTATCGACCTGGAAACCTTCTAGCGAGAGAATCTGCATGATCTGTACTCGGGATTCCGGATCAGGTTCGACCAGCAGTACTGGAAATCTCTTTCTGTCTGACATAGTTCTGTCTCTCAAAGCAAATACGGGGATACCGCCAGGTCAGCCACTGAAAAGCTACTCATTTTCCGTAACGTTGTAAATAAGAATGACCGAATGAACATGCGGAACCCCTCTGGGGATCTCCCCTATAAAACTACAGCTAATTTTCCGATTACTGTTATGCTTCTGTTCGTATAAGCTGATTTCTAATGACATCCTGCATCAAACCGGAAGGATCGCGAGCATTTTATCCAAGTAATCAGAACATCCACTACGATTACTGGAGTCATTATCGCACGTTACTTTGCTATTCATACAGCCGAAACAGGAACTTAATAAAAGTTGTGACAATAAGGCTGTTAAAGCAATCTCGCCAGAATATACCACACAACATCAGGATAGTCTGTTTTCTTTGCCAGATTCAACAGGACAAGTTTAGGAGAAGGCTGTGAAACTGCAGAACAAAGCAAGAATTGATTTCCACCCCAGTCCGGATCGGCAGCTCAGATCACGGATCAGAAGAGCATTGCATGCCCAGGGATATGCAGTTTTGAACGCGATTCGAATTGAAGTCCACCAGGGAGAAGTATATCTGGAGGGAACTGTTACTTCTTATTTCATGAAGCAGATGGCGCAAGTTCTGATTCTGACATTCGACGAAGTCAGGAAAGTTCATAATTTATTAAGAGTGGACGCACCGGAGTCGCAGTCTGAAGTAAAATTGTTCCCAGATCAGGACCATTCATTGGAAGACATTTCTCGGAAAGTATCACAGACTGATCAATGTGAACGACCAGAAAATGTCGATGTTTCTTCTGAGATAATTTAAGACCGGGGATTGTCGTTTACAGACTCGAAGGTGTCTGGTTGCGAATAATATTCCAATATCGACGGACCAAATTCAATCGGGAGTTTTGCAGCCCGCCAGTCAATCTTTCCCGGCTCATAATCGAAGACACTCTGATACCCCAGTTCCAGAAGACACTGAGTTGCCAGTTCCGACTGGCGGCATTCAAAGTTCAGACTATAAACCACAATTGTCTGACTCCGTTCAGGAACCAGAATCAGGACGCGCTCATTAAAGCAATCACTCAAAGGTACATTGATGGCACCTGGCAGATGATATTCCAGGAAAGAAACCGCGGGCAAAACTTCGACCAGCGTCAGGTTCGAGCACGTCTCTAGAAGCTCCCGTAATTCATTTCTACTGATAGTCACCATCGATATCAGATCCTGTCAACAATAGTCATATGCTTCAAGAGACTCCCAGATGAAGTATTGAATGTAACAACCTGCAGCAGATGATATCTATCGGGTAATATTCGAATGACCTTATCGGGGAATACCCTACTGAAACTGTTCTGTCTCGGAGTGAGACACTTTTCAACATTCAGTTCAGCAAATCATTTATTTCTTCTCCAGGACCCATTGAATTGCATGTCGGGTCAATGCAGTCGCATTTTCCAGATTCAGCTTGTGTTTGATATTTTCCCGGTAAGTTTCCACAGTTTTAGAACTTAAATTCAATTTCTGAGCAATTGAACGGGTCGTTTCACCTTCACCAATCTGTTCAAACACTTCCAGCTCTCGGTCGGACAGACTTTCGATCGGAGACTGGTCTGAATAATTATCTGAGCCGATTGAGCGACAGATCATGCGTTCCGTCACCGCGGCACTCAGATATACTTTTCCTTTTAAGACCTGGTAAATCGCTTTAATCAACTGCTCTGGGGCCTGTTGTTTGTTTACATACCCCAAAGCTCCGGCACGGAGAGAACGTTCTGCGAATAATGTTTCATCATGCATGGATACGGTGAGCATTTTGATCTGGCTGAACTGGGCTTTGACATCTTTGATCAATTCCAGACCGCTACCATCTTTCAGGGAAATATCGACGATGATCAGGTCCGGAGGATTCTCCATGATTTTCCTGATCGCATCTACTTTACTGTCGGCTTCCCCGCAGACCTGTAAATCGTCCTGATGTTCTATCAGGCGTGAATAGCCTTCCCGGACAATCGGATGGTCGTCAACGATCATCACCTTTGTCTTCTGCTGATTTACCTGGCTCATATGTTGATTTCTAAAATCAATTCCTGAACTGATACAGGAAGACGCGAAGTCGTTATTTCTTCCAATCTCTTGACAATCAGACATACTGCATCCCATCGTGCCTTACAACATGAATGAGTATAACTATTAGCTCGCCATTCCGGGAAGTTCAGAACCGGCCGTTATTTCAGTTCTCGAAGTAATTGTCGCAGGCAGGAAATACTGACTGTTCAGTCGCAGAATCCGTTTTTATGACTGAAAACGAGCTTTAATCAGGAGGGAGAGAAGATTTCTGAAATGCCTTACGAACTTGTTCAAATTCACGCTTTTCATTGGTGCGTAATTGAGCCAGGAGACTTTTAAGTTCCTCTAAGGCTTCATTCCAGTTTTTAAACGGAGGCACAGGCTGCTTGAGACGTGCGCTGAAATCATCAAGTCTGGTGAGAAATTCATTATGCTGCTCCCGAAAGTCAGGCACCATGATGCAAAACCCGGGTTCCTCATCCATAAGTGGTTTAAAATACCCCTCCTGTTCTTCATCATTGAAATGCCTGGAAAGGAGGTCCCGCAATCCTTCCATCCGGGTTCCCATTTCACCATACTTCGGCAAACCGTGCTCATCCAGTTCAGTCCACCATTGATTCAAATCCTTAATATGAGACAGAATCTGTTCATGCTCATCGAGCAGATATTGTAAATGCTCATGTGTGTTGATCATGGATTCCACCGGACGATCCATTTTACCTTGTTGTTTCATGTTGGTGTGCTCCTTTCTCCAGACAGTCCCCAGTTTTCCTATAACTTCTCTAGGACAAATTGAACCGAAGTACATAGTTTGTGAGACGCTATGGTTAAATGTGATGCGGTTCACTTTCACTGAGTTAAATTCGTCTCACTGTGTGGGTTTAAAATATCTGAGAGCTATCTGAAGCGGTGATCTATGCGTAATAACGCTGCAATGAGAAATCGATTCGTCAAACTCACAGTACACTCTCAATTGCTCCGAGTTGAAGATAAGGTGCTTAAACTGATTCTTCTGAAGCAACTGTTTAAAGGTCTCTATTTTTCCCTGGTTGAATGACAAAGCAGGTGTGCCACAAATAAATGATCAGTGACACACCTTTTACGTATTTCTGAAACAGACTCCAGTAGAATTATTTTGCAACAGGTTTTACATTAATTTTATGTGGCTTCATTGATTCAGACTTCGGTAGTGTGATTGTCAGCACACCATTTTCACAATTTGCTTCGACCTGATCTTCTTCTACATCGCAAGGCAACGTGACTGAGCGGGAAATACTGCCTGTACGACGTTCCATACGATGAAACATCTTTCCCTTTTCCTCATGCTCTTCCTTACGCTCTCCCGTGATTCGCAGGAGATTGCCGGATACTTCCACGTCAATTTCTTCAGGTTGGATTCCGGGAACATCCATTCTGACTTCAATGTGGTTGTTCGTTTCAGACAAATCGAGATTCGCAGCATACCCCTGTGTCAGCCATCCGTTGCCAAAATCGTCTGAAAAACGATTCAACAGGTTATCCATCTCATTCCGGAACGATAAAAACGGCGCCCGCCCCATAAAAGATGACAAATCCTGCGAAAAACGTGACAGCGGCCTGATCTTTACTTCATTCTTAGTGGATTGTTCTGGTTTCTTTTTTTCTGATGACACTGTAGTTGCCATAACTCATTTTCTCCTTAAAAATAAATTGATTCAGAAAACACAGCTCAATTTTCAGTATTGGTACGGGAAGATCTCTTATCACACTGCATCACAAACAGAACTGACTGCTCTGATCCTGATGTGGATTTTTTCGTATCCGACTTACCAGGTACCACTTCGGCATACCGCTTAGAAGCAGTTGCTCTGAATATGTTTTGACAATAGCTTTTTCAGTCGAGAGATATTCGCTTCTTCCTGAGTCTTGATTTCTTTCCAAAATCGTCTCAGATCCGCATGCCCTTCGGCATTGGCAATATATTGATCACAGCGCCACAAAGCGTCCAATCTCTTACTCAACTCATGAATCATGTCATGATCATGGTCGGCACATCCTTTGGTTTCACCAATATGTTCCATTTGCTGTTCGGCGATCATTGTCATCATGCACTCCTTTTTCAGATTGATTTTTGAAGAAATAAAAACAACCACTTTACACTGAAAATATAAAGTCTCAGTTACTAAAAGAATCAGGGGGGATTGTGATTCATGGATAGGGATTTCCCCTATAAAAGCAGTCGGTTCATTCACCATTTAGAATGGATTTACAACTCCTGGAGGTGAATGTAAGTTAGAAACAGATTGGTTATCTGTTTCTAAACACTGCTCTGCAGGCAGTATGTTGCACACTCATCAATCAGAAAAGGAGAGATAACATGACAGTAGGTCGTATCTGCTCAAGAGAAGTTGATTTAATTGACGCCGATGAATCAGTACAGGTCGCTGCAGATCGGATGAATTCCCGCAACGTCGGGACTCTGATTGTGCTGGATGAGGAATCGCATCCCATTGGTATGATTACGGATCGCGACCTCGCTCTGCGTATTGTCGGAAAGGCACGGGATTCCATTCAAACCCTGGTGTCCGAAGTGATGACCAGATTTCCTGATAACGTCAACGAAGAGACGACCATTGAGCTGGCGCTTTCAAAAATGAGGGCAGGCGGATTTCGCAGACTTCCCGTAGTCGATAATGAGGGAAAACTGGTTGGCGTGCTGACACTGGATGATATCCTGGAACTGCTCAGTACCGAATTCACAGAAATCGGCAGATTGATAAAAAAGGAGAGCCCGACCAGTCTGGCAGGTTAGACTGTGACCAGCTTTACAATAACGTCTCTAAAGACATCTGGACCGGGTATTTTCGATCGCAAGACTCTATGGTTAACGATGATGCCCTCTCGATCACTTTCTGAGCCAATTCTTAGAGCCGACAATTATTTTTGATTTAATTCAGCCAGTGCAGCCTCCGCTGCCTGGCGATGACCTTTTGACACAGATGGATCTTTCAGGAGTTCACGATAGACGTTGAGCGCCTGATCGATCTGATCTGTCGCAGACAACAGACTTGCCTGTGACAGCATCATCTCGTGGCGCCAGAATCCTTTGAGGTCTCCGGTCTTCACAAGGCTCAGAACCTTGGATGCTTCGCCGTATTTCTGTTGTCGTATCAGAATCCGTATCGCACCCTGCACGGAACGAAACTGATCTGCCGAACCGATATGCCCTGCGGAAAGATAATTCTGCTGGTATGCATCCAGCGCCAATTTATCATCCTGCAGATTCATTTCCCTGTTGTGGCCCATCATGACCAGAATACTGGACTTGAGACGGGGTTCAGAAGTTAACGCCAGCGCCTGTTGCAAATCCGCTTCTGCTTTCTTCCCGTCTTTTACTCCCAAATAGGCGCGGGACCGGACAAATGCGCCAGCGCCTGCCTGCCAGAAGGGCCACTGCGCCAGGTCTTCATCGCCATATTGATCGATAACGGATTGATAGTTTCGCTGGCTCAACAGATTTTCCATCCGGGCTGTTTTTTGAATTGACTCCACCGGAATCTGATCAGTAAGTTGGCCGGCACGATCAAACGCTTTGAGCGCACGTGCACAATCTGACGCTTTCTCCAGAGCAGTCGACTTCTGGATGGGCGTGATGTTTTTATTTTCGCTCAAAGCCACATAAGCGGCTTCAGCAGCTTGATATTTACGTTTTCTCATCAATTGATTTGCCACCCGTTCCGCAATCAAATAATCGGTTACACTCTCATCTGCCGGAAACTGATGCGATAACCCACGGTAGAAATGTGCAAACTTCATCGGTTCGTGGAAACCAGCTGTACCTGTGGGAGCAAAAGCAGAATATTCAGAACCATTTTCGCGAATCCGCTGGCGACAGATATTAACATACCAAGGCAGACTCCGGGTTGGTTTATGGCCGATCACCTGATGCAGCGGATCGTTTTCATCCGACACGACGGGAATCCGGATCTCAACAGTCCAGTACCCATCGCCAACCTGAGTCGCAACTTCCGCCTGGGAATCCCAGCGGAACCAGTTGTTTTTGTCCGTTCCGCGATCCAGGTCGATCAATGCTCCTGCCGGGTTCACAACGATCTGATAATAACTGTGTGATTCCGTATTCAGCAGTATTTCGACCGCATCACCGTACCAGATCGCCTGATCTTCTTTTTTCGTTGTCGTGCTGACTGGCGATTGTCCCGGGGCTTCTTCACATCGAATCGCAAAATACAGCTCTCTCCCAATCCAGCAACTCTTGATCGACGTACCGTAGATGGGCTGCCGGCCTGTCTGTAGCTCGCGTAACCGACCGGTTGATGCAGTGGGCAGCTTCTCCCAGAGCTCATCATCAAGTTTACCGTCGATCTGAATTTCGCCGAGTGGATCTCCCACCAGTCTCAGAGTGGGAACCGGTCCCCGTTTCTGAGCCAGTTGCTTACTCTTATTTCGCAGCCCATTCAGATAGAGATCAACCAGACGAATTCGTTGCCCATAGACAGAATCTTCGTCGACCTTTGATTTCGCTGCCTCAAACAACAGCAGAGCATGTTCTGACTGTTCCCTCTCTTTTTCCATTTCGCGCCAGTGGTTTTCACAGTACGAAAAGAATTCGCGCATCGCGGGAGCGGCCGGGCCGTAAAACAGCCGACAGTATTCATCAAACATCTCCACAACGTTCTGATCCTTACCGCCCCAGTACATTCTCGCAGTGAAGTAAATCAGGAAATGGTTATATCCAATCGCATTTTCTCCAAAATCCATGGTCAGCCAGATATCTTCCCCCGACGACGTCCCTTTCGTGGCATTGATACTGTCCCCTAATACTTGCGGGATATAAGCCGGGAGATAGAAACCGCGTCCGGTAAAGGGGTAGTTTTCAAAGATAATCACGGGGCGATCGGTTTTCTTCGCCCAGTCCTGACGCAATTGCATCAGTTCCTCTCGTGATTCGCCCGTTGGTCTGCGTCCGCCGACTATGATGACCTGCAGGTTCGGTTCCAGCTTGTCAATATTAAGAGGCGGTTGTGTATAAGTCCCATACGCACAATTGGATATCCGTTTATCAGGATGCGTTTTCCGAACTTCTTTTGCGACGCGGTTTACAAATTCCCAGACATAGTCTGAGAAGGCACCACGATAACCCCGCTCGGGTGTATCTTTACCTTTACAGAGTTCACACTGACAGATTGCCGTATATCCATCAGGAGGCATGACCGAGACCTCATCCATCTGGAAGTGATCGAACTGGGCACGTACATATCGCACTGTCTCCTGAAAGAGTTCCTCATTCGAGTAACACAACTGGTTCAGACGTTTGCCTGGCTGAGTGTCTCGTTTATCACCATACAAAGCAAACCAGTTCGGATGGTTTTTCAACGTATACTCATTATGAGTCATATGATCGAGACCATGCGCTGCCTGTCTGCCGTAGGGCTCTCGAAGCCCCAGCCGCATGCCCCACATCGCCGCTTCACGCCCGTAAACAGCGAACCGGAAATTCAATGTCCGCAGGGGGAAATCAGGTTCGACCGTCTGATCAATCTCGGGCAATGCGATCGTTTTGAGATTTGGAACAATCTCACCTGAGTCTCCGGGCAGATACCATCGCACCCCCAGACTTCGCAGATATCCGCAAACAGCATTAAAAGACCCCCGTTCGTCGAATCCCCAGACATTCACGTTTCCGTCTTTATCGACTTTCTGTTCACGCGGAGTGCCGAACAGACTGGCGGCTCCCGTGTAATGCTTGCGCATTTGAGAATGCGGATACCCCCAGTGCTCACCCGTAATTTCATCCCAGGCAGCCTGCATTTTGCCACTGACAATATCATTATTACTTCGCGGCCAGGGTTCAATGGGAACAAAATCGGTATCATCGCCGATCAGCGCCAGCCAGTTCTTTCCAGAAACTATGCGATAGGCACCATACTTCAAATTGTCTGAAGTGATCCCCAGTCTTTTCGTGTGAGTACTGCTACCTATATAAATTTTAACCGGAACTTCCGCGGTTGGCTCAGCAACGATCTTTAATTCTGCACCCGATATTTTTTTCAGGTAAGTCTGCATCTCCTGGGCCGCCAGACGTGTGGTCCGGGAAGGTTTTTTTGATATCACAATTTCCGCTTCTGGCTGACCATTCTGGATGAGAAATGCATCTGCGGCCAGAAGTGGCATCGGGAAAGACAGCAGAAAAGCGAGCACAGGAAAGAGACCGTTTTTGATCATGGAAATTCCTATCTGTTTTTTGCAGGGAGGTTAAATCATTGCTTTTCATTCTGTAGTTCAGCCCGTTAAAACACAAGTGATTTGTTTCGGATACCAGGCTGGCCCGGAAAGCGTGTATTAAATCATTCTGAATCTGGCAAGCTGGTGCGTGGTTGTTTACAATACTTTTCATTGCATTTAGCAACCAGCCAGCCTTCCCACTTAAGTCAGTAAACCTGCACATAGTGAAAACCGCTCATAAGTATTTCCTGTTTCTGTGAAAGACGCCTCATGACCAGACCTAATTTAAAACACAATTCATTCATCATACTGATTTCCTTATTCTGGTTGACAACTGCGGCATCCGGTTACGCTGCTGAAAAACAGGCTGTTTTTAAAGCAGGCGCAGCAACCAGTAATATCACTCCTCCGCTGGGGCAACTGATCGTCGGGGGCTGGAAACCAATCCCGGCCACCCAGGTCCATGATGAGTTGCACGCGCGAAGCATCGTTCTTGATGATGGTCAAACCCGGTTGGCCATCGTTTTGTGCGATAATGTCGGTATCCCGGAATCCGTTTTTGATCTGGCTAAAGATCAGGCACACAAAGCCACCGGAATTCCCAAATCTCACATACTGCTGGCTTCAACGCACACGCATTCTGCTACCACCGCGCGAGGGCCTTCCAAGGTCATTCGAGAGACTGAGTTCACTGAATACCAGAAGTTTCTGGCAAACCGAATTTCCGATAGTATTCGGCGGGCTCTATTTCAACTGGAACCGGCACGGATTGGCTGGGGCAAGGCAGAGGAACCATCGGAACTTCACAATCGCCGCTGGTTTGTGAATGATACGAGCCTTCTGACCAATCCGTTTGGAGGCATCGATCGGGTAAGGATGAATCCCCCGCGGGCTCATAAATCACTGGATCGCCCAGCGGGCCCTACAGACCCGGAAATCAGCTTTATCTCAATTCAAAGTCTGGATCAGCGTCCCATCGCTTTACTCGCAAATTATTCACTGCATTATGTGGGGGGAGTGCGATCGGGAGAAGTTTCAGCCGATTATTTTGGTTACTTTGCCCGGATCATCACTAAAAAGCTGAATGCGGAAAATCAACACCCGCCGTTTGTCGGAATATTATCGAATGGGACCAGTGGAGATGTCAACAACATCAACTTTACTCAGAAAAACGGACGTCGCTATAAAAAGTATGAAAAGATGCAGGAAGTTGCTGAAAAGGTGGCCAGCCGGGTTCAGGAAGCACATGCCCATATCAAATTTCATGACTGGGTGCCCCTTGCCGCAACCACCGCCAGTTTGCCTCTGAAGCTCAGAAAACCGACTCCCGAAATGCAGGAACATTTTGCCAAAGTGATGTCCGCTCCCAAAGACAAGACACGCACGCGACACTCACGGGAAGAAATTTATGCAGAACGAATTACCGGCCTGAAAGATGCTCCGGATGAAATTAAGATCCCCCTGCAGGTCATTCGAATTGGTGATCTTGGCATCGCTGCGATTCCGTTCGAAACGTTTACGGAAACAGGTCTGGAACTCAAAGAACGCAGTCCTTTCGCGGAAACATTCACGATCGAACTGGCAAATGGCTCCTTCGGTTATTTACCAACTCCAGAACAACATCGCTGGGGTGGTTATGAAACCTGGTTGGGAACCAATTATGTCGAAAAGGATGCATCCACAAAAATCGTATCAACATTGCTGGACCTTTTTCAAGCGCTTAAAGACAGGCAGCTCTCAACACAGGTCAAGTAACTGGTAATTGACAATAAAAAAACGGATGATCTGAAACAGCTCAGATCATCCGTATCTATCCTTTGATGCAGTCGATAAAACTCAATCAGTTAGTTTTACCACCATCGCCTTCCGGCTCTGGCAGACGCACAAGCATCCAGGTCTGTGTCTTTTCTGCATTAAAGTGGACCAGAACATCAGTCTGATCTTTCGTCAGATTGTAGATCCCTGTCTCCATCACCAGGTCGGGATTGGAGCCGTCTGAGAAACGCCAGGATGCCCTTTGATTCTCCTTCTCAACCATTCCCTCTACGGGGTGAGACACCTGTGTGATATCATTATAGAAGGTGCCGGCAATCACGCCTTCCTTATTGACGGCCAACTGCAAAACCATATTGGTATCTTCGGAATCCGCATTTGTGATAGCATACACTCCCAGAGGCATCCACTCTGTCTGATCTTCTGAAGTATCTGATGTATCTTTCGGAACCGAGTCTGCCAGAGCCACTGCCTGCTGATAATATTCATCTGCAGTCGCGACTGGCTGATCTCCATAATAGACCGAGTTATCCTGGTAGTAAATATTTTCACCATAATCATAGTAGGAAGGGGTGTTCCACCAGCCTGTGAACCAGCCTGTTAAAGCAACCGCAGTCACAGGTCGCCACCAGTAACCTGCAGGATAACGCCCCCAGCCATGCTGGTAGCGCCAGGCAGGGCTGTTCCAGCCGGGACGATTCGACCACCACGAACGGTTGAACGCATTCACGTGTCGTCCATTCCAGTTATTTCTAACGTTATTACCAACCCGGACATTATTTTTGTTGATCTGATTGATCGAAATATTATTTTTACCGGGACCTCGATTATTTCCGATATTGATATTATTACGATCTCCACTACCGGGACGATTAACGATATCGGGTCGGTTACCATTCCCGGGACGGTTAACGATATCCGGTCGATTTCCGTTTCCAGGCCGATTCCCAATCTCCGGTCGATTTCCACTGCCGGGTCGGTTCACAATATTAGAACCATTACCGATCTCAGGACGATTGCCGCTACCGGGACGATTGCCGCTACCGGGACGGTTACCTGAGTTGCCATTACCTGGTAGATGGAGGAAGTCCTGAAGCTGCCCCTGGCTGGGTCGACTTCCAAAATCGGGTCGATTACCACTCCCCGGCCGATTCCCAATATTCGGACGATTACCGCCACTTGGCCTGTTTCCAGCGTTGGGGCGGTTATTGCCACTGGGACGATTGTTGAGATTCGGACGGTTTCCACCAGAGGGTCGGTTATTGAAATTCGGTCGATTTCCCCCACTGGGCCGACTGGTTGGTCTGGATACGGAGGGTCTGCTCATCGAAGGGCTGCGACCACCGCCTCCACCGCCGCTAAAACTACGGCCGCCACCTCCACCACCTCGAGCGCCTCCACCGCCTCCGCGGCCGCCACGGGCGTAAATATCTTCAGATATCAGAGAGAGGGAAAGCATTCCCACAAGTATTGCAATGCAGGGAGTTTTCATATTAGTCTCACCTTTTAAAAACATATAAGATTGATCGCTATGACGCGTGCTGTCACATTCTTTTTCTTTACGGCTGACGCACCACAGTAATTTCTTCGACTCCGGGAAGCAGGACCCCATCGACTTCACGACCGAGGGACCGAAATTTAAACGTATTATCATCCACCTTGGTTATAATATTGATTCCAGAGGCTTTTTCACCGTTTGCCAGTACCTGTAGTGTGCGTATCGTCCACTGGTTTTCCTTTTGTGTCCACATACCAACCCCGAAACCACCTTCTGAATCGAATAACCAGGAACGAATCGTCTGTTTATCCGGATCCCAGCCAATGACCTGGGTTCCTTCCATCTCCACTCGATCTTCAATATGGACTTTGAATGAACGCGTGATGAAATTTTTGTTTTTCGTCCAGCGGCAGACGGTTTCTATTGTCGAGTCATCGCTGGCATCAACCCATGTACCAATCATCCACTCCAGGGACTTCAGCTGTTCATAATGTGTTTGAGGTACAATGACTTTCGTTTCTTTGACACTATCCAGCTTCCATCCTGCAGGGGTTTTCACATGCACCGCCGTGTATTCTGTTACATCCGGTTCCTGCTCTGGAGCCAAGACGCGGGCAACCCCTTCCTCAATGGCGACACCGGGAGAAATAAACTGTATTCCTACACTATCCAGCTCAATCTTTACGTTGGGAGTTGCTTTGAAATACTCAGTAAAGCTTTTTTCCAGGGCATCATGTCCGGTTAAAGTTTCGCCTTCGGGAGTCACAAATTCGCCAGTAGAAGTCCAGTGAGCGGCAACAGCTTTGGCATCCCCTTTGTCAAAGGCGGTTTTGTAAGAATCAATGGCTGCGCGAACCGCAGTCTCGTCTGCAGAGGGAGTGGGAGTATCGGAATCAGTCTCTGCAGCAGAAACTGTCACACCTCCCCAGAACAAACACAGCAACAGTAATTTCATTTGACGCATCATCGTATCTCCATATTCTACAGTTTTCTTATAGAAATCCGCGGGATGATTCCCGGAACTCATTGCCGAACAACTTTAGCGGATGGCATTCATCTCCATAGCGAATCTTCTTCTAAATGACACATAAAGCGTTACAGTAATCTTTGATTATGTAAAGTCTGAAACATCCCCAAACGACTATCGGACAGTCTGAAAGCAGTCGCACCATTCCTCTCACAATGATGTAAATCAGCCTGTAATGGAATGGCTCCGGAAACAGCAGAGAGAACTCAGCATTGAGAGAAGAATTGAAATTGCCCCGATTGTTTCAGTTTCGCATAATTGAAACAGTTTCGCCAGAATTGATTTCCTGCAAAACGCGGGTTTTATCAAAATATCAGAGTTGAAATTCTCTGAATCACATCACTGCTGTTTCATGCGTGAGACTGAGTAAAGTGCAGGCTTCAGCGATTGGGACTTCCCTGCTCCGGACGATGACTCAGTTGCGGGTGCTGCCTGCAAATCCAGATCGATTTTCTGATGTTTTTAAATGATTGGAATATTGCGATCCAATTTGATCAGAAACGGGGAGTAATTTTGAGCTGCTCGATTTTACTGAGGCTGTCCTGGACATCCTGATCATCGGGAGACAGTTGCTGCAGGACCAGATAGTTCTCTTCTGCCTGGGATAACATATTATAGAACAACTGATATTTTGCGAGTTGCTTTCGGATTTCTACCTGGTCTGGATCCAGTGCATGTGCTCGTTCCAGCAGCCTGAGCGCCTTCCCGGGAACTCCCTCTGATTCATATATTGCGGCCAGTTTCAGTATGGAATCTCGAGTTTCAGAATCCAGCTGTTGATTCTGAAACTCTTCTGACCTGCTCTGCCCTTTAAAGAATTTGTTGAAATACTGTTCCTGTTCAATCAGCGTCTGCAAGGTCACCGCCGCTTCATTTTCGGGATCACTGATGTTTTTTAACGCTGCCAGAGCCTGTTCAGGACGTCCATTCAGCAAATGCAGGCGTGCCTCTAATACATGAGCAGTATCCCTGTCCTGTTTCGTTGCGTCCTGCGAATCAAGCACTTTCTGCACATATTTCATCGCATGCTCAAAACGCGCCAGTCTCCAGTAATTCTCAGCGATCAGAAGCATTTTCGCGGGCCCATTATCTTCCTCTGTTTCATCTGGACCGGCTTTCTGTTTCAACATGTTTTGAGCATGGTCATAGCCCCGCTGGATATTGTTTCGATGCAGTTTTGAATTAGGCATTAACGAAGCTCTTTTAAATTCTACCAATGCCGATTCGTACTCCTTCACCCCAACATAGGACCAACCCAGCAGGCAAACAACACGGATATCCTCAATCTGTTTTTTCTGAAGTTCCTGAATCAGTTGGATTGCTTCATCAAATTTCTGCACCGCCTGTAATTGTTCAAGATAATCGATCTGGCAGGAGAGTTGATCGGGGTTTTTCTCATATGCCCGTCGGGCAATTTCCATTGATTCCTCTGCACGCCAGTATTGATGACGGACTGTTCCTTCATAATTTGGCTGCACTTCTATCACCATCACCCCCCGCTGTGAATAAACGGGGGTCAGCCGATAAACCGGATCAGAATCAAGTAAATACCATTTAAATGCGCCGACGTAGTTTCGGCTATAACACACGAGGTATTTCGCTGAGAAAGATTGAATCTGCTGATGAAGCTGTTCTATACTCAACTTCTCCAGATACGCTGCCTGCTGATAGCGATGTGCACTGATAGCTGCATCAGCTCGTCTGGTCATAACCCGGTCGGTCGGTTCTGAATTTTTCTGAATCCAGTTACCGGCTGCCACGAAATTAGAAAAATTGGCCCCGGGGAACTCCGTCTCATAAAACGACTCACCCATTGATATCATTTTCTGATTCGCATAAATCAGCCTCAGATCAGTTCTGATCTGTGTAATTCCCATAATGACACACCCAAAAACCAGAGCCCCAGCCAGTACTCGTTTTCCTTGAACAGCGAACGGTTTTGCACTGGATCCCAATGCCTTCATTCCAGATGGCAGGAATGCCAGGAGAACAGGTATTAGAGGTAATGTAAACCGCAACTGTAACCACGGCCAGACCGCAAGCATCATGAAAGTAAGCAGCAGATAGTAAAAACTGACTGCCCCCCCTCTGTCCCATCTCTTCAACATTCCATACACAGCTAGAGAAATGAGAATCAGACTCACCAGTAAATACAATAACTCTGATCCTGGAAGTACATAGTTCTCATTCAATACCAGACGTTCGTATTCCGGAAATTCTCCTGGCATTCCGGGGAATAATTTCTGACATAGTCCCACGAAGTGAGCCAATACACGATTGACCATGCTTACCAGCATTCCCAGGACTCCAACCTTTTCGAATTCATTGGCCAACACGGAGGAATAACTTACTGATTGATGGGCACTGTTGCGGATCATCCAGGCCCCTGTTACTGCCAGGGAACAGAATACACTGATCAGACAGGGCCAGCGTTTGCGGTTGGTGACGGACCAGATCCCCAGCGCAACCACCAGACTGATGCCAATGGTCCTGAGTAACGGCAGAAACATCAGCAGGCATGTGAGCAGCAATAGATTTCGCTTTGATATCATCTCAGAATCACGGGCAATCAGGTACAAAATCGCCAGGGTACACGCGATAAATGGCACTTCGGACATCATCAGCGTGGAATACAGCAGTACATACGGATTCGTAGCAAAGATGAACGTAAGCAGAAGTTGAGGCCAATGGATGCGATCTGTCTGTTCGAGAGACGATTCTGCAATCGAGATTTCCAATCGGCACATCAGCCCGTAGAACAAAACGAGCATACAGACAGCGGTAATCAATACGGTTACTTTTGCCATAATCACATCGTAAGGCGCAATTAAAGCAGCGGGAATCAGGAGGAGTGACAGCCCGGGTGGGCGTAACGTAAAGTAAGGCTCTCCCGGGGAGTATATTTGCCGGTATTCAAAATCATTGATCAGTCCCCGGGCCATAATCACGTAGTCAGCACTATCGGGATTATACATTAATGTTTCTGTCAGACGCGCACTGCAAAGTATGGCAAATACAATTACGATTGCCATAATCAGCTTTTGCGAAAGAATCTGTTTTGTAAAGCGCTCCCACTTCATGATTCAACCATTACAGACGGAGATAAGATATAGAAATTCTGATTAGCGATCAGTCGGAACATCAAATCCAGAAATCAATATTTTCAACACTAAATCAGACAATGGATTATCGATTTTCAGTTTTTGCTGTTTCAACGGATTCGTTGTGCCCCACCTGCGACAGATCATGAATTCGAATCGCATTTCGCAGGACGTCCTTAACTCCCGGACGAGGACGGCATTCAACTAGCAATTGAAATGCAAAAAGTGATGGCCAGATTTTTGCACCAAGATCAGCAATCCAGCCGAGATATTTACCGGTTCGCCCTGCCATCACAGCTGCAAATGGCACTCCTACTCCACGAACCCGTTCAATCTCATAACCACAATCGCTTAACATCTGCAGCAAAGATTTACGCGTAAACAGTCGTTTATGCGTAATGTCAAGTATTCCCCGTTCTGCATAGTTAAATCGCCCGAGCAATAGATTCATTCGCACAGCTGCAAACGCGATGTTGGGAGTGGAAATGATAAAGACTGGGAATGACGTCTCTAATTCTCTGCTTTCGGACTGCTCAATATCGAACCCGGTATCATACTCAGAGCCGATCTGTGAAAGATCTGGTTCAGCAGCTTCGTTATCAGTATCATCAGATAATCGATCATGAGCCTGATTTCGAATCCCCAGTAAAAATTCTTCCGGATCTGCCAGGTGCTCAATCACGTCCATCAGCAGCACTGTATCGTAATTACAAATTGAAACGGGCAGTTCGTCCTGTTCCAGATTTGCGATATGGAAATCGGACATCGTACCGGGTAGTGGTGTAGCACAATCAATCCCGGTCACCTGCATGCCTGCCTGTTCACAGCGGGCAGCAATATGACCTGGACCACAGCCGATATCCAGAACCTGTTTTGACTGCCTCTCCTCCAAAATCTGTAACGCCAGTGCATGTGAAGAGTAGTCAGCCTGGGTCTTATCGCGATACCGGCCTGGTGACAGATTTCGTAATTTTAAAGAGCACAACATGCCTAGCTGATGCATTTTATACTGCAGCGTTGCGGTAAATACATTCCACGCATACTTGAACCCGGAGACGCGACAGACTTCTTCGCCATAAAATGTTGGAATATTTATTTCCTTGACACTGGCATTCACATGCGCTGCCTGCAGCAGTATCTCTGTGTCAAAGTGAAATTCATTGGTATTGATTTCGAAGGGAACACTGTCCAGAAATTTTGTCGCATAAGCGCGATAACCCGTATGGTATTCACTCAACTCCCAACCGGTCATGCGGTTTTGATAAGTTGTCAGAATCCGGTTGCCCAGAACTTTATAGTAGGGCATCCCACCTTTACGGGCACTTTGCACTGAATGCATACGCGACCCCAGAATCACATCCGGTTCACTTTCACTCCAGACACGCGCAAACTCTGGTAACAATTCCGGAGAATACTGACCATCCCCATGCAGCAGAATCAAACAACTGTAGCCGTTATCAATGGCCACACGAAAACCTATTTTCTGATTCCCGCCATATCCCTGATTGACTCGATTTTTCAATATGGTCACGTTGTGGATTTCATGTGCTTCCAACCATTCTTTCAACACAATTGGACCGTTATCTGAAGACGCATCATCACTTACCAGAAAATGGAAATCAGATCGATTGAACAGTTCGTAAGGAATTCGCTCAAATAAATCGTACAAATGCTGTTCCGCTTCATAGGCGACAACATATACCAGAAATTTATGTGATGCTTGAATTTGTGACATGGACTTTCGATTGAACCTGTATCAAGACTCTGAACGTTAATAAAATCCAGCAAATCTGAAAGTTCAGTCTGCTGAATCACGAGTGACCTTGTTTCAAGGTCCCTGAAACTGAACCTGCAAAATCTGATTATCCAGATACTTGACTTGTTTGATTAATTTTCCGGGTGGAAATCGTTTGAATATTTTTGATGCTTCATTCGCTGGAGTTTCAAATCCAATATAGACCACCCAGAGTGGTTTCGTAGAGGCTGCGCCAAATACCTGTTGAAAACTCGGCCACGCTGCCTTGATGTCGTACATATAAAAATGAAATTTAGGAATTGTGATGATCCGGTATCCCCCCATTTCGTACTCGACATATCCACTTCCCAGAGATTTTCCGTGCATCACCCTTCGACCTACCAGATAGTATTCCAGAACATTTCGTGTGCTGTCATCCATGAGGATCGTCTCACCTTCGGGCACCGTCTCCTCTATTATGGAAATCATCTTACGTGCCATTTGGGGTGTTTGCGTGGTTTTGAGCTTCCAAACGTTCGGATAGGCATAGGTATAAATCCATAAGGAGACGAACAGCACAGCAATAATCGTTCGAAAAGTACCAGGACATTTCAATAACGGCCATGTACCTGCCGCCAGACCCAAGGCCACAAATGGCACAAGCCATATCGAATGCCGTGTGTGTCCGACGGGATAGATGCGTAAATGAAACAGCAGCATTGCTACCAATAATGGCAGGAGAACCAGCATTCCTCGCTCGATCGCGATCCTTTTTGAAAGATTTTCCTGTGCCCCTTTCTTGAACAACATGACAATACCAGTCACTACCAGACCGGTCATAAAAATCCACAATGGGCCTGAAAGGTATTGAATAAATTCCACAACCCGCATCATCGCCAGATAAGCGGGATTGGTGGTGGTTGGATCAAATGCACTGTCAATCAGCCAGAAGTCCCACAGAGCTGTCTGCGTATCACTTCTCACAAACTGGCGCACATGCCCAAAGTAAAGGGCCAGACAGACTCCAAGTAACGCGAACTGTGAGGTCACCCAGCCTGCAAACATCCGCTTCGTGAAAGTACCTGTCGCGATTCGTAATATCCCCATTAAGCCCAGGGCCAGAATCAACCAGGCGGCGCTGTAGTGAGTCAGCATGGCCAGGACCAGACAACAGCAGTTCCCTGCCAGCGCACGCAATGAACCTGTTTGATAAAATCGCTCCTGTAAATACAGGGCTGCAAAAATAAAAGTAAGTAACAGCGTGTATCCACGCATTAATGCACCAAGATGGATCATGGGCATTGAAAAAGCCAGAAAGGCAAGTCCTGCTAATGCTGGTCGCTCTCCCAGAATTTCTCGCATCCACAGAAACCCCAGGAACAACGCAGAAAGACTGAATAACAGCGACGGCAACCTGAGTATCATTTCCGAATCGCCTAAAGCAATCCAGTAATGATAGAAGAGAAATATCAGTGGAGGGTGAGTATGAACCCGACTGGCAACCCATGCATCATACAGTGTTACTTCCCGGGCTGCCTGAAAATGCATCGACTCGTCAAAGTCAAGAAAAAATGCATCCAACAGCATCAATCGGAAAACGAGACCTGTGATTATAATTCCAGTCACCAGAAACCAGACCGTCCACGAAGATTTGACATTTCTTTCACTGGAATTCGGCTGCTGTTCCGTAACAGACTTGCTCGCATCGGTAGCGGTCATACTTTCATCAACAACGATGTCCATTTCCTTACATGACCCTCTTACAAGCAATTAATTCGACACTTCTGAATGCATTTAAAATTCAGTCTGACTTCTACCTCAGACCTGGCTTAAGATCTGGATACATGCCTGATACCGAGTGATACGATAGCTTCTGATCAGACCTTGAAACCCAGACCTGTCCCGGCCCACATTCCTGAATCTTCTCGTTTGGATAACAGGCTATGTGGCATTGATTTTTGGCACTGTTTCGCTTCCCAGTTCTTTCGGTAAAGCTGTTAGGAAGTACGATCTCGCACCGATCAGTTCCGAGACAACAAAGGCAGATCTCGCATTTACTAGATTCTGCCACATCAACCCACTTTGTGTAAAGCATTTATTATACCCACTACTGCATTTCAGGGTATATTAAGGCTATGTTATTACTCAAAAACGGTTTAACGCGAAGTCAAATCAGTACCAGATAGAAAATACCTGGCAGCGACGTGAAAAATCTCAAACTGACGCACTGACCAGTTCACGTGGACCATATCGTTTGATTATCAAATAACTTAAGCACAATTCAGCGATTGTTTTTATTGTTTGCCGCCGCGAATCGCTATCGCTTTCTTAATCCAGATCAATCCAGTGAGCGAGTCGCCAATAATCGGCAGACTCTGTCTTTATCGATCAAATAGTGACTTTGTCGAATGCGTGATACGGATCTGGACCTGGTTGACCTGTTTTTCAGTCACGACAAGACTTTGCACGAAGCTGCTCGATTCTTCACCCTGCTGATCATCATGACGATCTTTGGACAGGCGCCACAGAACTCTGATGCGTTAGATAAAACAGAAATAGCAGCACCATAGAACGCTGCCAGTTACACTTCGCGTTAAGACATGCTAAGAGCGGTCACCAGTAGCATAAGAGACTTCTTTTTATACCCGTGGATTCTCTCTCTGGTACCATTCTTGCTGCTTTAGAGCAGTTCAGAGAGATTATCCTGCCCCCTGATACAGCGACCCGCTCAGGTTCGTAAGGCCATCATTACAGATGTTAACAAACGGATACACTTTGTATGAACTCGTTAATCCCGTTCAATAGACCGTTTATTGCAGGGAAAGAACTCCATTATATTGCGCAAGCCGTCACCCTCGGCAATATCTCCGGTGATGGCGAGTTTGCACGACGGTGCACGAGCATCATGGAAGAGCGTTTCGGGATCAAGAAAATACTGCTTACCCCTTCCTGCACAGCGGCTCTGGAACTGTCCGCCATGCTGCTGGATATTCAACCGGGTGATGAAGTCATAATGCCGTCTTATACGTTTGTGTCGACAGCGAATGCATTTGTCAGAGTCGGTGCCGTACCCGTGTTTGTAGACATCAGACCAGACACGCTGAATCTGGATGCACGTCTGGTAGAATTGGCTATTACCGAAAAAACGAAAGCCATTGTCCCCGTCCATTACGCAGGTGTCAGTTGCGAGATGGACCTGATCTTAACACTTGCAGAAAAATATGATCTCAAAGTCATCGAAGATGCCGCCCAGGGCGTCAACGCCCAATATAATCAGAAATACCTGGGTTCACTGGGACAGTTAGGGTGTTTTAGTTTTCATGAAACGAAAAACTTCATTTGTGGGGAAGGCGGCGCTCTCTGTCTGAATTCGGAAGAACTGATTGACCGGGCACACATCATCAGAGACAAAGGCACCAATCGGCAGGCCTTCTTCCAGGGACAGGTCGATAAATATACCTGGTGTGATATTGGTTCTTCATTCGTCCTCAGCGAGCTCAACTGTGCCTTTCTTTATGCGCAACTCGAAATGTTTGACGAAATCAATCAGCGTCGTAAAGAGATTTTTGATTACTATCAGCATAGTCTTCTGCCTCTGGAGAAAAATCAGCAACTCCGTCTGCCCTGTGTTCCCGAAGACTGCCTCAGCAATCATCACATGTTCTACATCCTGCTCCCGAACAAAACTCTGCGTGATGGCCTGTTGAATCACCTGAAGCAACTACAGATTCACGCCGTCTTTCACTTTGTTCCTCTGCACAGTTCCCCCATGGGAAAAACCTGGGGTTACCAGCACGGCGATCTGCCAGTCACAGAGCAGGCGGCAGACTGCCTGCTGCGACTCCCCTTCTATTACGAAATTACAACAGAAGAACAACAGCGAGTTGTCGATGAAATACAACTGTTTCTTTCAGAAAGTACTGCTGCATCTCAACCTGAAGCACTCAGAGCTAGAAATGCTTTGCAATAGCTATATTTTATTAGATAAAACCTGATTAACATAATCACACACGCCAGAGAGTTAATTTTTCTCAGGCTGATATATTTTTAATGAAATCTATTACCAGATTGATTCAATGTGTAGTTCAGCATCAAAACAAGTTCCGTATATCAGCGTTGTCACCCCAGTCTATGGAGCCAGTGGCAATCTGGAAGAACTCCACCAGAGACTGATTGACGCATTATCAAAAATCACCGACTCGTTTGAAATTATAATGGTCAATGATTCCAGCCCAGACAACTCATGGGAGATTATCCATAACTTAGCTGAAAAAGACTGTCGCCTTAAAGGGATCAACCTTTCACGTAACTTTGGTCAGCACCATGCGATTACCGCTGGTCTTGACTTTGCAAAGAGTGACTGGGTTGTAGTTATGGACTGTGATCTACAGGATCAACCTGAAGAACTTCATAAATTATATAAAAAAGCAATCGAAGGCTATGACGTCGTTGTTGGCTTACGTCAGCAGAGACAAGATACTTATTTCAAAAAGCTGTGGTCCAAAATATTTTTTCGTACCTTTGCCTATTTCACCAATTCAAAAGTAGATCATCGCATTGGAAATTTTGGTATCTATTCTCAAAAGGTGATTCAGAGTATTACCAGACTCAAAGAACAGAACCGTTCTTTTGGCCTGTTTGCGATCTGGGTCGGTTTCCGCAGAATTGAAATTCCTGTTGAACATGCGAAAAGGCCTTACGGTAAGTCCAGCTATAGTTTCAACCGTATGTTCAGTCTCGCCCTCAGTACAATTGTTGCTCACTCAAACAAATTGTTAGTCATGTTTGTCAACCTTGGTTTTTTGATCGCAAGTATCTCATTCATGGTCGTGATCTGGCTTGTTTTCAGGTATCTCATCTGGGGAATCTCCGTAATTGGATGGACAAGTTTAATCGCCTCTATTTATTTAACGACAGGACTAATTATTTCTGTCATTGGCATGCTTGGAGTCTACGTTGGGAAAATTTTCGACGAAGTAAAAAGAAGGCCCCTTTACATCATAGATTCAACTACTTTCGAAATGGGGCCATACGATGACTGATGTTTTTAAACTGGGATTTATAGGAGGTGGCCTGAATTCCGCAGTTGGCACAACCCATTTTATTGCTTCCCAGATGGATGGTCATTTTAAAGTGGAAGCTGGATGTTTCAGTCGAAACCCGGATATAAACCGGCAGACAGCAGAACGCTGGGGGATCTCACCAGAAAGAAATTACGCTTCTTTTTCTGAGTTGCTGGACCAGGAAACTGATTCCCTGGATGCCATCGTTATATTAACTCCCACACCGAACCACTTTGAACCAGTTACGCAGGCTCTCAAGAAGGGTTATGCTGTTATTTGCGAAAAGTCATTGACCAGTACGATATCCGACGCAATCAACATTCAGGAAGTACAAAAAGCACACAATGGCTTTTTAGCTGTAACCTATAACTACACAGGGTATCCCATGCTGCGGGAGCTCAAGTACCAGATCGAAAATAATCAGTTGGGTGTGATTCAACAGATTCATATCGAGATGCCTCAGGAAGGTTATTCGCGGTTGAATCGTGACGGAAACCCCATGGTTCCACAGCAATGGCGGCTGCATGATGCAGAACTACCAACACTCTCACTTGACCTGGGAGGGCATGTCCATAACATAATCGATTTCATTTCTGGCGAAAAACCACAACAACTGGTCGCTCTCCAAAGCAGTCAGGGACGCTTCAGTCAGGTAGTTGATAACTCATTTTGCATCGCCCGGTATTCAAATGACTTGACCTGTAATATCTGGTTCAGTAAATCAGCGCTCGGCTACAGAAATGGTCTACGCATCCGAGTTTTTGGTGAAACGGGATCTGCGGAATGGCATCAGATGGAACCGGAATTTCTAATCTATCATGATAATCGTGGGCATAAAATGATCCTGGATCGTGCCAGCGTTGATGTGGGAGTAGCGCATCTCCCCAGATACAACCGCTTCAAGTCGGGACACCCGGCAGGCTTTCTGGAGGCATTTGGAAATCTGTATTGCGATATCGCTGACAGCTTGGACATTTTTAAGACTACAGGCAAACAGAAAACATGCGAATATGTTTTTGAATCTCATCATGCCCTCGAGGGACTCATTATGTTTGACGCTATGACACACTCGTCTGAACACATAAACTGGAGTACTATAGACTTCACGGGGCAGAGATGAATTTAAGTCAATCTAAATTAAAACTGGATACATACAAAAACGATTTTAATAAATCTGAGTTTTGTGCAATATTCCTGCAAGGAAATCAGCCCAGATATATTCTTGGCCGAAATATATGGGCAAGAAGTATATCTAACCAAGTCGATGTTGACGGGTTTGTAGATGATTTTACAAGTGAACAATATTTTCTTCACAAACCAGTTTTAAAAGTACAGGACTTACCAGAAAATGCGTTAATTGTTTCAACTAATGTTCTCGGTCGTCCTATTACAGTAAAAAACAAATTAGTAGAGCATAATCTTCAACATATCGATTATTTTGCTTTTAGAAAATACTCTGGGCTTACGCTGGAGCCAGTTCTCTTCTGGGATGAATTCTTGAATGAATTTAAATTGAATCGAGAAAAGTTCGACTGGGTTTACAGTCTTCTAGCTGATCAGCAATCAAGAAGCGAATTCTCTAAACTGATTAATTTTCGCTTATCAAGCAATCTCTCCTATATGGAGGACTTTGCTGATATTCAACATCAACAATATTTTGAAGACTTTCTGCAGCTACATCCTGAACAAGAGACTTTTCTTGACGTTGGCTGTTTTGATGGAAAGACCAGTCTGGAATTCATCAAACATTGTCCCGAATATGCCGGAATTCATGTTTTTGAACCTGAACCAGAAAACATGATTAAATCAAAACAAACTCTCGCTGGCCTCCCCAATATCACTTACCACGATTCTGGTTTATCAAGTCAGTCAGAAACTTTACGTTTTTCTGTTGAGGGTTCTTCTTCAAGAGTGAGTGAGAAAGGCGAATTACTCATCAAAGTAGATCGCCTAGATAATTTCATTCATACCCCATTTACTTTATTAAAAATGGATATTGAAGGTCAAGAGTTGAGTGCGATTGAAGGAGCAAAAGAAAGTATCACGAAATATCATCCTCGACTGGCAATCTGTGTTTACCACCGTCCTGATGACTTTTGGAAGATCCCCCAAAAGATCTTGTCTTTTCGTTCGGATTATCAGGTTTTTCTAAGACACTATACTGAAGGTGTGACAGAAACGGTAATGTTTTTCATCCCCCGCGAGACTACAGATGACAGTTAAAAGAAAACTGCTCATTGCAGGTGGAGGATATTCGGATATCCCGCTGATCCTGGCAGCACAAAACCTGGGATTTCACGTTATTACCAGTGGAAATCGTGCAGACGATTTAGGACATCGCTATTCGGACGAATGCTGCTTACAGGATTTTTCAGATAAAGATGCCATGCTGCGACTGGCTGAATCTCTGAAGATCGATGCCATCTGTGCTTCCTGTAATGACTTTTCTGCAATCACCGCCGCTTATGTCGCAGAGCACCTGAAGTTACCGGGACACGATTCCTATGAAACGTCTCTCTTAATCCATCATAAAGATCGATATCGTGATTTTGCCTTTGAAAATGAAATTCCTTCACCACGTGCAAAAGGATTTGATTCTGTCAGTGCCGCAATGGATGAACTTGGTATTTTTGATTTCCCGATTATGGTCAAACCCGTCGACCTCACGGGTGGTAAAGGTATATCGAAAGTTGATCACATTGCAGATGCCAGACCTGTTCTTGAAACAGCTTTCGAAATTTCCCGCGCAAAAAGAATTGTAATTGAGGAATATGTTGAAGGAACGCGACATGGGATATCGACATTTCTACGCAATGGTCGGGTTGTATTTTTTTTTAATGATAACGAACACTATTTTCTTAACCCTTATCTCGTATCAGCAGCTTCCACTCCTGCACAAGTTCCAGAGAATACTGCTTCCACCGTCTGTGCTGCTGCAGAGAAAATGGCTTCGCTGCTGAATCTCAAAACAGGTATTTTCCATATTCAGTATATTTTGCAGCGCGGTATACCTGTTATCATTGAGATATGCCGGCGTGCACCAGGTGATCTCTATATTCAATTTGTGAAACATGCTACAGGAGTTGATTATCCTGCATATATCGTTCGTGCTGCATCTGGACTGGAATGTGATGATTTAGTCCAGGTTGCCCCCAATGGATTTTATACACGCCACTGCATCATGCCTCATCACAATGGAATTATAAATAATATAACCATTGATCCGGAAATCAGTGAAAAGATCATCGACCAGATGTTGTGGTGGAAAGCAGGAGAGCGCATCGATAATCATCTGATTCAGAAACAGGGAATCGTATTCCTGCGTTTTAAGAGCAAGGATGAAATGCTCTGTGAAACAGAAAAACTACCCGATCTGATTCACGTTGATATGAAGTAAATCCATTCTCTGAAAAACTGAAATAAAACCATGAGCCACTTACTGATAGTCGGAACAATTCTCTTCACAGTCTACGGACAACTTATCCTCAAATGGAGGATAGGAAGATATGGAGACCTGCCAGTTAAACTGACAGACCGCATCTGGTTTCTATTACGATTGCTGCTGGATCATTACATCTTAAGTGGATTTATTGCGGCATTCATAGCCTCATTATTCTGGATGGCTGCCATGACCAAGCTACCTCTGAGCTATGCTTATCCGTTTATGAGCCTGGCATTTGTGCTGGTGATGTTTCTCAGCGCACTCTTTTTTAAAGAACCGGTTACACTCGCTAAAAGTGTCGGGCTCATTCTGATCGTCCTGGGAATTATTGTGAGCAGTCAGGGTTGAATAAGAGTCTGTTGAGGATACTGTCATTTTACAGGCTATGAAGAATAGAACCCGACTCGATTACCGAAGCAGTTCGGTTAAGTCGTTCACTTACTCGTCAACTCGAAGTTGATCGTATTGGGACCGTCTTTAGTCACAGTCGCTTTGAGGGTGGAAGTCTCATTGTACTTTTTAGGCAGCATCTCAGGACCGGCTACTTCCGCGCCCCCTTCTGTCTTGCTGATACGAACCAGGTGATCGCCGAGGATTGCGCCTGCCGTATTATTGTTGTACATCAGCGAGTACTTCCCCTCTCCATTTGTGGCAGCAGTGGAAGCACGCGACTGTTTTTTCTGCTGAGCGCCCTGGGGATAAAAATCGATGATCGCGTCCGGTAAAGGGTTTCCATCCAGAGTGACCTGCCCGGTCACTTCTGCCAGTTCGGGTAAATCGTCACTTTTTCCGGAACACCCCGCCAGGATCAAAGACAACATCAGCAGGCAAAGGTATCGAGAAACAAAAGGAAACTGAAAAGGAATCGAGGGCATGGATTAACTTTCGGCGCTGATATGAAATGTCAAACGCACCGACGAGGTGACGTGGTGCGTTCGACGGATACAGTCAGATTTTAATACAACAGTCGGACTTAAAACTCTGGTAAAACTTCCCCGCCTTTAATGGAGACCAAAGCCTGGACGACCGCAAGACGGTCTACGTTTTCACTTAAGAAGCGAACTCCTCCATCGACCATCAGCATTTGGCAGCCTCCTTCATGATGACTACCGGCTCCCCAGGCGTAAGGTTTATCGTAACCCGGATGGTTTTTATTGATTCCATAGGAAACGGGCAGCAACACATTCGTATGCCGGTAGGAATTCCAGAAGGGTCCATACGAAGCACTGGTCAGCAGCATAGAGGCTTCCATGATCATCATCGTATTACTGGTCCCATCCTTGATATCAGCAATTCTGGCAGAACCGTTGAAGCCCAGAGTCCCTTTGAGACTACTTGTATTATTTCCATACGAAGAGACCAGGCTGTACTCAGTTGTGTAGCCTACATGCCCGTAACTGGATTTCTGGTAGTCACCATATTTGGTAGGATTGGGATCAGAAGGACACAGAAAAACGGGAAAGTTATTTTTGGCAACCGTCAACTGCCCCGAACCGGCAAACGTCGGTCCCACGGAACCACAATAACTTCCATCAGAGCGTGCGACATGGGTTGAAGTTGACAGCGTAAAATCGTACTGGTTATAGAGATTTGCCAGATCGAGGTACGGTAGCAGCAGCTGATAAAACGAATGATTCATCAACAGTGGAGAGGAACCGGCTGACATATCCAGTACACGTTCACAGTAACAGCTTCCCGGTGCAATCGCCGCCGGTGGAAAAACACGATGGGCATCATGATAATTATGTAATGCGAGACCAATCTGCTTCAGATTGTTTTTACAGGAACTGCGACGGGCAGCTTCTCGCGCCTGTTGAACAGCTGGTAATAACAGAGCAATTAAAATTGCGATGATCGCAATCACCACTAATAGCTCGATCAGCGTAAAACCGCGACTTCGTCTTTCTCGAAATTGCATAATGACCATACTCCATTGAACAGTAGATAATTAATATGAAAATAACGTGAAGAGAAAGCAGCATTTCGAATCATCCCTGCCTGAATTAAATATAAAAGGACAGCAGCGATCACCTTTTTTAAGTTTCAACTTTCTCCACAACGCTCATTCGCAAATCATGCACCAATGAAATATTTTTTTTCTGCTTCACTCAACTAATATTTTTGAACAATCAAAAAGCCACGAATCCAAGGCGAAATCGATGAACAATGCGTACCGAGGTCTCATTCTGATCTCATACTTCACTCGGGGAAGGCGTATAGCGACAGGGTAACCTGCATGGAAATCAGGCAGGGCCTGCTGAAAGACAGGTCGTTGTTGATTCCACTATCTGATCGTTTATGTATTACTGAAACTGCAAGTCACAGAAGACAGGTTATATTCTTAATACACGCGAAACAGTATTGCTTCTGCTGATCTGCTTGAACATGTTCAGGGTACATCTGCTGACTTTGCCTGAATGAGATGCAGATATGGCTGCGCTTCAGGCCAGGACCTGACTTCCGCCAGTTTTGAGGCGGGGACCTGAATGGATGTAAAGAAATCGATCGAGATCTGATCATCAAACTTCCCTTCCAGATAGCCAAAGGGAATATTCTCTTTTTCCTGAATTGCAGTCGCATTCTTCACACGGGGTGGAATAAACAGATTCCAGAACTTTTGAGGATTTTCTTCTCTCAACAAGGCAGCAAACCGCTGTCTGACTACCGCGCTCGCGGGAGAGTTGTCCAGATTGCGATAAACCAGAATCGCCTGAAAAGCCAGCATCTGATTCCAGTACTTCTCAGTGACAACATAGTGAGAAAAATGCAGCCGGTCATTAAATCCCAGATGGAGAGGATTATAGGGTGAGTCCGGGAGTGACTTTCCAGCAGCCAGCATATCCTGCATCTTTCGCGCATCTTTATGCTGAATGGCATACATGAAATGCATGCCACTGAAAGGTGTAGCCCACCCATGCTCTCGTACGGAGTCTTTCAGATGAATGACCACATCACCATAGCGGGGAGAACCATTCGGCGGACCGACGCTCGCAAAAACGGCATCGAATGCACCATACAGCAGATTTTCCACAGCCGGAGTCGTATGCGATAAATCATCTTTTTTAACTTCTTCTTCCACCTGCAAAGAGACCAGCGCTTTTTGTTTTAAAACGTCTCTCAGGTTTTCAAAATGCAGTCGATTCACAATCGGCGCCGGTTTACTTTCAATCACTTCAAGCAGTTTTTGCTCGTCCGCTGTCAGGGGTGACAAAAACAGCTCAAATTCCGCCATCGTACAGCGAGAACTGATCTCCAGCCATTTCTGGAGCTTGACGGCATCCAGTTCACGATGAAATGGCAGCACATTTATCGCCGTACGTCGGGTTGTCGCCAGGGGATATCCCGCCTGCCGGGCCGGTTTGATCTCAGGTGCTTCAATGGCGGTTTGCGCATCGCACAGGACAGCAGACGAGGAAAGCATACTGACGATTAGCAGAACTCGAAATCGCATATTACTGGCTCAACTTGATCAGAAAAATATCGTTACTACCCTGACTTTTCAAATCATGACCCTGATATTGAGTGGTCGGAGAGAAAGCACCCGAAACAAAGCAGTTTTGATTTTTGTCAACAGCGATCGCATAACTCAAATCGCTTTTATCACCGCCCATAATTTCCAGCCATTCAGGCTTTCCATCGGGAGAAAAACGGGCGATAAACAGATCACGACCTCCCAGGTTCGGATGATGATTTCCCAGGAAGTGCACGTCGTCTGAAAATTCTCCGGTGACATAACAGTTACCTGCCTGATCTGCTGCAATGCCCAGGCCGTAATCAATTTTTTCTCCACCCCCGGTATAGGCCCAGGCGGGAGAACCATCGGCATTGATCCGTGCAACGAATATATCATGGCCGCCCTTACTAGTCAGAGTCGTTTTGCCAAAAGTCGCTTTATTTTTAAACATACCCGTCAGGTAACAGTTGCCCTGATGATCGACGGCAACTCCTGTACTCAAACCGTTCGCCTGTCCGCCTGAATTTGCCGACCAGATCAGCTTTCCCGCCGGGGACAGTTTAGCCAGAAAAATATCCTGCACACTCGTGTCGACCCCCACCTGTTGACCATCCAGTTCCAGCAGTCCCGTAGTATAACCGCAGACATAACAGTTTCCGCTGGTATCGACGGCAATCTGATGTCCACTCTGACTGCGAGCATTGCCCGCCAGTTGGCTCCAGATCAACATTCCATCTGCATCGTAGCGGGCTACAAACAACGAGCGCCCTTTTTTGTTTCCCGTTTGCGCTGTACCAAATGTGACATCCCCGGAAAAGGATCCCGCCACATAACAGTCCCCTTCAGGTGTCACAGCGATTCCATGACCGTAATCATAGCCCGTTCCGCCGGCACTCTCGGCCCAGAGCAGTTTTCCCTGCGGATCATATTTGGCGATGAAATAATCGTAGTCCCCCTGGTTCTTCAGAATTTTGTCGCCGATCTGAAACTCAGGACTTTGAAAATGTCCTGTGACATAGGAGTTCCCCGCCTGATCAACGGCAACGCCATACCCCCGATCTATGTCTTTGCCTCCGGCGGTCTGTATCCAGAGCAGTTTGCCTGCAGGATCATATTTGGCGAGCACAAAATCCATATTCCCCAGGCTGGTGACTGTCTGATCTGCAAATTGAGCGGTCTCTGTAAATTCTCCCGTTACATAACAGTTCCCCTGCTGATCAACAGCCATGCCACGGATTTTGTCGTGTTTCTTTCCCCCTGCCTGTTGTACCCAAAGGACCTTTCGTTCCGAAGATCCCCCCTGCTTTTCTCCCGAGAACGCCTGATTGGAAAAAGAAACAGGCCCTGACAGACTCGATAGAAAAAGAAACAGAAGCAGGTGTGATCGGGAAGAGAATGACTTCATAACAGACTTTCTTTGAAACAGTACATCCAGACAAGGCAGGGACAATCATCTTATCATGACATTAATTTGCCACCAGAAATAGAAGCAGACTGGCAAATTTATTTTCTTAGCATATTTAACAATCTAGCATAAACCACCTTGTGACAACAGGAAAGAGAATTTATTCTAAACATAAGTGAGTCGTGATATGTAATCTGTTGATACAGAATAGGGAGTCGATATATGCAATACTCAGCGACTGCAGTCTCACTGATCCTGCTGACCATCATCCAGAATACGCTCTCTGCAGGATCGGCTCCAGCTGAAATCGATTACCAGACACAGATCAAGCCACTCCTGAAGTCACACTGCTTTGCCTGTCATGGCAGTTTGAAACAGGAATCTTCATTAAGACTGGATGCCGGCGAGTTGATTCTCAAGGGAGGAGAAATCGGCCCGGCGATAGTCTCCGGTAAGCCACACGAAAGCCTGCTGTATCAGGTATTGACTCCGGATGCGGACATTCAGATGCCCCCCGAAGGGCAGGGACGACGACTCAAACCAGATGAGATCCAACTGATTAAAAACTGGATTGCCCAGGGGGCAAAGTATCCCAGCGGCGATCAGCCTGAAGCCGATCCTGCAGAGCACTGGGCCTTTCAACCGGTACTCCGTCCAGATGTGCCTCAAGTCAAAACGAAATCAACAAACCCGATTGATGCCTTTGTTCTTTCGCGACTTGAACAGGCGAAGGTGATCCCACAACCCCAGGCAGAAAAGGCAACTTTGTTGCGGAGAGTCTATCTCGACCTGATCGGGCTTCCCCCCACACCCGCAGAACTGGACGCTTATCTCAGTGACGCACGACCGGATGCCTGGAACCGGGTAATCGCCGATCTGCTCGCGCGACCACAATATGGCGAACGCTGGGGACGTCACTGGATGGATGTCTGGCGTTATAGTGACTGGTACGGACGCCGTGGCGCCAAAGATATGACCAACAGTTACTCGCTGACATGGCGCTGGCGCGACTGGATTATCCGATCCATCAACGAGGATAAAGGCTATGACCGCATGGTTCTCGAAATGCTGGCGGCGGATGAGATTGCTCCCAATGATCGTGAGAATCTGGTTGCCACCGGCTTTATTGTGCGCAATTTCTACCGCTGGAATTATCACACCTGGCTGAAAGATAATGTCGAACATACCGGCAAGGCATTTCTGGGGCTGACCATGAACTGCTGCGAATGCCACGATCATAAGTATGATCCCATCACGCAAAATGAATACTTTGCCTTCCGCTCGTTTTTCGAACCGATCGATCTCCGCCATGATCGCGTGCCGGGTGAAGCTGACCCCGGAATTTTCCCTGATTATAAACTCAGTGTTCGTAATGGCCCCGTTCGCACGGGCATGGTTCGTATCTACGACAGACACCTGGATGCGAAAGCAAAGTTTTACACGGGTGGGCTGGAACAGAATGTGGTCAAAGACAAGCCGCCAGTCGAAGCCTCCGCCATCGCTTTTCTGGGGGGAGACAAGCTAGACTTCAAGCCGGTAGCACTCCCTGCCACCGCCTGGTACCCGGGCCTGAAACCGTTTGTCATTCAGGAAGAGACCCGGAAACGCGAGTCCGCTTACCAGAGTGCTCTCAAAAACTGGGAACAGCAGAAAACACAATTGGAACAGGAGTTGATGCAGCACGAGTCTGTGCTGGCGAATATACTGACAGCCAGGCCAGAAAAAATCGCTGCCGGAAAAAACGATCCGACGCAAACGACTTCATCAGAGATTAACCAGCAGGCCCTGCAACTCAATGCCGAACAGGGACGCCGGATACTATCCTATGAAATCACGGACTGGAAGAACTTTGATTCCGATATTCGGATTCAGTTTCAGCTTCGTATTTTGAAGGATGCCCATGTCAATTTTCAGTTGTCCAACAATTTAACCGGTGGCAGAACCAGTCTCTACGTCGCGTTTGAAGCGGGTAATATCATTGCGTATGTCCCGGGCACAACGAATCCTACGACCGTTGGTTCCTATAAAAATGATTCCGGTAACAGTGAATTTAATATTAGTCTTCATCTGAAACCGGATCAGGACATTGCGCAGCTATCGATCCACGGACCGGAAAGGTCAAACACGATTCTCAATCAGACGCCAATCGCACTGAATGGCTGGAATCCGGCGGTCCAGGCGAATCGGGGACTCTTCCTTGATGCACACCAGGGAAGCATTGCGGAGTTTGATCAGATTCTCATTGAGAATCTGAGTGGACAGGAATTGCTGCGCTGTGATTTCGAATTCCCGGATTATCAGTCAGGAGAGGATCTCCCCGGAATCGCGAACTGGCAACTCACGCGTTTCAGTACCGGTCCTGCCACATCACAGATCATCCTGAAGTCCCCACTGACGGAAGCGGATCAAAAATGGCAACAGCAGGTTAAGGCCATTCAACTGAAATGTGATCTTACCAAAGCAACTCAGACCGATTTACAATTCAGACGACAAGCAGCTGAAGCCGAAAAAACGGAGTACGCTGCAAGAGTGCGCGCTGCAACCGCTCGCTATATTGAGAAATCTGACAATGTTGAATCACTGGAACAGGCTGCCTGTCAAACTGAATGGCAGGCCAAACTCTGCCGGGCAGAATCTAACCTGAAATCAGCTGAACTCGCATTACTGCAGGCTAAATTACTACCGGATTCAGACCAGGAACGAGCGAAGAAGCTTACATCCGCGCAAACACAGGTCACCCAGAGTCGAGCGCAACTGACTGCCGCACAAAAACCCATCGAAGCAACTTCAACCAAATACACGGCACTCAGCCGGATTTTCCCCGAACAGAGTACCGGAAAACGGACCGCACTCGCCCGCTGGATTACCAGCCGCGAAAACCCGTTAACCGCGCGGGTTGCCGTGAATCACATCTGGATGAGGCACTTTGGCAAGCCCCTGGTCAAATCAGTTTATAATTTTGGCCGCAGTGGAGCAGAACCGACTCATCCCGAATTGATCAACTGGCTGGCGGCCGAGCTCATGGATCATAACTGGAGCATCAAACATCTACATCAAGTCATTCTTACCAGTAAGACTTATCAACGTAGTTCGAAAGGCGTGCCGGCAGAACATCCTAACCTTATGCAAGACCGGGACAATCACCTGCTCTGGAAATTTCCCACGAACCGTATGGAAGCAGAAGTCGTACGGGACAGCATCTTTTATCTTGCCGGCGACCTTGACCCGACTATGTATGGCCAGGAACTCGAACAGGATCAGGGTCTGAGCACTAACCGTCGCAGTCTGTATTATTCGCATCATGGCGAGGCCAAAATGGAATTTCTGGAACTGTTTGACGGTGCCAGTGCAACAGACTGTTATCAACGGACAACCACCGTCATGCCACAACAGGCACTGGCGTTAACCAACAGTACTCTTGCCGTGCAAAAAGGCCGAATGATCGCCGAGCAAATCTGGTCTCAAACAACCTCCACACTACCGGGAGGCCAGCGGCAGACTGATTTTATCAAACGGGCATTCAAACTGATCTTATCTCGCCCCGCCAGTGAACAGGAGCAGGCAGTGGCAGCTGCATTTTTGTCACGCCAGAAATCTCTCTATTCCGCTCAAACACCAAACGCCGCATCTCCCGTTACAAAACGCGATTATTTTCAACCAGCGGCATCCCCCGAAGCCCGTGCGCGAGAGAGTCTGGTCCACGCATTATTCAGTCATAACGATTTTGTCACGATCCGTTGATTTCCAGAACGATCTACGACAGCAAATCACAGGAACAGTCTTATGAAACACTTCATCACACCACAATGCAGGCAGATTCAGCGTCGCACTTTTCTGGCGGATCTGGGTTTTGGGGCTACGGGTATGGCATTAAGCAGTCTGCTCGGGCAGGAAATACGGGCGGAAACCAATTCTGCCCCCACTGGAGGACCACATTTTACTCCAAAGGCAAAATCAGTCATCTGGGTTTTCCTGTCAGGCGGTTACAGTCAGATGGAAACGTTTGACCCGAAACCTGAACTGAATAAATATGCTGGTAAAACCTTTTCAGACACGATATATCCCGATCCCTTTAAAGACCCGCGCTATCAGGCACGCGCCCGCTCGGTTGTGCAGGTAAAACGCGAACATTCCCAGATCATGCCGATGCAGGTTGGATTCAGAAAACAGGGAGAATCCGGAATTGAAATCACCGACTGGTGGCCGCACCTGTCGACGTGTGTCGATGACATCTCTTTTGTGAGATCCATGTACACAACAGACAACGACCATGCGGCTGAATTTCAGATCCACCATGGACGTCACAAACTGGATCAGAAAGAGCCGGTCGTCGGTTCATGGCTCAGTTATGGACTGGGCAGCCTCAACAAGAATTTACCCGAATATGTTTTTCTCGGTTCGTACACTGACACTCGCGTGAAAGAAAACTTCAATCCGGATTATCTCGGGCCCAAATATATGGGTGTAGAACTCTCACTCGATCCGAAAAACCCACTCCCTTTCGGTACGCGTCCGGAATCGATTTTACAACAGGAGCAAGCGAATCAATATCAGCTGATCAACGAACTCAATCAGTTGGCTGCAGTAGAATATCCGACCGATGAAAAACTACGCGCCCGCATCAATTCCTACGAACTGGCGTTTCGTATGCAGAACTCCGTACCTGAAGCATTGGAGCTGACAGAAGAAACTCAGGAGACACAACAACTGTATGGCATTGATGAAAAAGAGACCTCTGTTTATGGACGTCGCCTGCTGGCAGCGCGACGCCTGGCGGAACGGGGCGTGCGTTTTACACAGGTTTATTTGAGCGGGTACGGTGAATGGGATTCGCATCAGAACCTCAAAGAAAACCACACCCGTTCCTGTAAACGCGTTGACAAACCGATTGCCGGACTCTTAAAAGACCTTAAACGTCGCGGGATGTGGGAAGACACTGTCGTCGTTTTCTGTACCGAGTTTGGACGTACACCGGCTGTGGAATCACGTGGAAACACAAAGATGCCCAGTGGTCGAGATCATCACCCCCATGGATTCACGGTCTGGTTTGCTGGCGCAGGTATCAAACAGGGTTACGTACACGGCGCCACAGATGAGCTTGGCTTTCATGCGGTCGAATCACCGCACTACGTCACCGACATTCATGCCACCCTGTATCACCTGCTAGGCCTCGATCCGTATCGACTGGATATCCCTGGTCGCAAACGACTGGAAATCGATCATGGCCAACCGATCCTGGATATTATCGCCTGAGCTGCGACCACTCAGCTGATAAACCGATCGATCACATTACGGGATATTTTTGAAATATTCTCGTCCACCAGCATCGAAGTGATCCAGCAGATCGAACCGACGGAAAAGACCTCTCCACCAGATGCAGTCTGGTAATGAATCATATCTGCGCCTCCTTCATCGGGATTTGTACCTTGTGCCAACAGTTGCACATCCGCTGGAGAACTGGGCGAGATCTTGTCGGTCTCATGTCCCGAAGCGCCGCCGGGAATCCGCATGTGCTGACTCTCTGTCCCAAACAGATTATCGTTTTTCAACTTCGTTCCGTCGAAACACCAGTGCCGCTCATCAACCACGCGATAGGGAGCCCCTGTCATAATGCCGGCAAAGGAAAAGACCACCCCCAGCAGATTCGCTTCGGATTCCTGCCGCGCATGAAAACGGCTCTCATACGTGGAATCTTTTTCCGGAATCGGCGGATCCATGGCAACACCGCACCAGCTCGTACAGTCGGTATTGTGATAGACGATCCGCTCCTCGTCCAGAAATTCCACTTCACAGTTCAAACCGTTCCCTCCCAGATAAATCAATCGCCCGCCCGATTCGAATACCCAGGACTTCAATCGCTCGTACATCTGTTTTGACCAGTATTCCGGATGCGAGCTGAGAATCAGAACCTGATATTCACTCAGGGGCAGCTGATCGAAATGAAACTGCGTCTCGCTGTAATAGTCGTAGTCGAGTCCCTGCTCTTCCATCCAGCCCAGCAGCCGCCATTCGGAATGCAGCATCCCGCACCCCATCCGGCTGTAAATAGGATCGCGGAGCTGTTCTTCCAGGTCGATGTGCAGATAAGGTTGAGGGCGTTCGAGTGATAAGGGAGGATAATCCTCAACATAATAAGCGCCGAAAGAGGGTTTCAGATACCGGCGTAATTCCTGTCGACTGTTGACGACAGGCGTATCCGGTAGTCCCTCGGGATTCAGATAGTTACTGCGTCCGCCGAAATTATTATAAGCGTTCCAGGTTAAATCACTGGCGAGGATCGCAATCTTTGACTGTGGGGTTCGGGGAGAAACTACCCAGGGAAACGTGAACTGCTGACCGGACTGATTACTGAGATGAAACATGTACAGGCCAGACCTGTCAGGCGCTGTCACAGTTTGTCTCTGTGTGACAGTACGATAACCGACATTATTCCAGTCCACGCCCTTCTGCGTATAATCGCCGTCCGGCGTGATCTGTAAATTCGCCAGCGGTGCATGATCATCAAACGTACCGATCCGCCGGATATACTCTTTCTCTTTTCCGTATCGCCAGAGTTCCAACTGATATTCTGAAGTGGAATGCACCCGGAATTCAGAAGCTTCTCCACTCTGAATACAGCGAGGCCAGGCAAACCCGAACAGTTTCGTTGAGAGCAACCGGAAGTGGTGGACCTGTCCCGGCTCTACCTTGAGTTCCACCCGTTTCGCGCAATAATCACGATGCTGTAATATGACCTCGTAATTACCCGGTGCTAAATCCGCAATAACCGCCCCCGATGCAGTGGAACGAGTACTGATCAACTGACCTTCAGACTGAAACTCTACAGCCACATCATATAACGCGCGATAATCCTCGTCGCTGACATATCCAATTAACATCAGTTTTTCCTGCGAAAGTAAAAAAGCATCTGCGAGGCGTACCGTTTCGGATCAAATCTGATTTCAGGTAGTCTCAAGACGGATGTGCGACATATTCTTTAGCGATTTTGACTGCTAACCCGCCCCCTTCATAGTAGCCCATCGAGATCTCAGCGACATGCGTGAGCAGATCATAGGCCCGCCAGCGATTCCAGCCATAGTCCGCTTCCAGCCATAAGATCAGTTGCGCGAATGCGTCTGCTGTCGCCCGCTCCATCGGTGTGCCGCTGGAGACGGTCATCAGTTCATTCGGTGATTCAATGCGGGGCCCGGCGATCGTTTTCTGCTTGATCAGTTCAATTGTCAGTGTCGTTTGTGCCGCCATCTCCAGTCCGGTCGCGGACAGCTCTCCCTGGCCCATCGCGGCGTGCGCATCTCCCAGATAGAGCAGCGCGCCGGGGACAAATACAGGAAGATAGAGTGTGTTTCCTTCTGTCACTTCCCTGATATCCATATTACCGCCATGCGGTCCAGCCGGCATTGTACTGGGCATGCCATAAGCAGGCGTCGTGCCGATGCAGCCCAGCATGGGTTGATAGGGTATTTTAATCTGATCACTCCAGTAGACATACCCGTCACGAATGGGGCAGACATGCGCGCCGTCCGGAACGTCAGTCCCCAGCCACTGACAGAGCTGTTTCGGGTTGCCGGTATAAGTGGCACATTGCCCATCCCGGGATTCGATCGCTTCGATTTTAATCGCCAGTGTGTCGCCGGGTTCCGCCTGATTAATAAAGATCGGGCCGGTCAGCGGATTACTGAACGGGACCCTGGTTTTATCACGCAGGTCCCCCGCTTTGCGAATCTGGCCGGAGAGCGCATCCTCTGATTCCACCCGGATTGTTTCACCCGATTCGATACTGATACGAGGTTCCTGAAAGCGGCTGAATTCATAATTCAGGAAACCGAGGGATATCTGTTGCATTTGAAATTCCTGTGTACGGACCGAGAGAACCCTGAAACTGCTTCAGTCGAGTTGAGATTTCAGCCATTGGATCACAATTTCCTCAGGTGAACCGGTCTGCCCTTCAGTTCGTTCCACGAGAGTCAAATCCTGCCCGCGCACGAGTTTCCTTGTCATCCGGTCCGTTTCCGTATCAATATGACCGGCATCGAAAACATCGGGATGAAACACGACACAATCCCAGCCCCCTGCTCCAAAATTCAGCGAATAGTTCATCGTCCACATCAGGCTGTGAATCAACTCTTCCTGATTGCCTGCTTTCGCAGTCGGCGGAATGGTCAGCAGAACCAGATCCGGTTTATTGGGACGCACCAGAGCTTTAGCATCGGCTTCGATCTGCCGACGCGACTTGCCTGCCGTTTGCCAGGTTGAAACTTCCAGTTTCACATCAGGTGCCACTTCTTTAAACGCGGCTTGAATCAGTTGATCCAGAGGAGGCATGGCGATCACCTTGACTGTTTTTTTCGCTTCGACCAGCGATTTCACTCGCGGTAATGCCTGCGCTAACGGAGCAACATCCGCAAGCGAAACGGGTTCCCCGGAAATGGATTCCGCCATCAGTTCTGCTAATTTTTTGTGGCCCGCCATATTCGGATGAATTTCATCGCTCATCATCAATCGCCAGCTTAATGCATCCTGTTCTCTTAGCGCATTCAGCTTTTGATAGTTGTCACATAGCGGGACCTGCAATTCGTCACAGACTGCGCGGACGACATCACAGTACTGCACCAGTTTCTCTGCCGGTCGTCCCGATGTGGAGATGACAGAGTTGGGCGTACACAACAACACTTCCGCGCCGGCATCACGACATTGCTTCACGATTGATTTGAGATTCTCACGGTATTCTTCCAGGGGAACGCGTGTCATGTCATTCAATCCAAACATGACAGTGACCAGATCCGGCTGCTGTTTTAATACATCCCGCTCAATCCGCGCCAACGCATTGACTGTGGTATGACCGCTGATCCCCGCGTTGATCATTTTCAGCTTTGCTTCGGGAAAGTTTTTTTCTAATGCGATTCCCAGCATGTCGGTATAGGCACGACGGCTCCCCGTGTGATAGTAAACTCCCGTGACACTATCACCAAAACAGACAATTTTTGCAGGCTTTCCCGTTTTGAGTTTGGCGATCGTCCTGGGAAATGCAGGCTGGGAAGAAGTCGTTTTCTGAGTTTCCTCAGTTTTCTCAAACCAGTCTTCAGGAATATCCAGCGTCCAGACTTCGCTGTTAAGAGGTTGCGCATGGCCTCCCGCCAGCCAGATTTTATCCTGAAATACAAACGCAGAATGTTCGTGGCGTGCTTTCCAGACATGATCCGACTTTAACTGCTTCCAGTCTTTTCCATCCTGAGAATACCAGGCATCATTTTTATTGGCAGCCGGATTGTTTGACCAGCCCCCAATTACCCAGAGTCGATCTCGATAGACCACCGTGGAGAACCAGAGGCGTTCATGCCAGGGTGCATGCGCTGTTTCCTGTTTCCAGTGCACCCCATCTTCTGAACTCCAGACATCATTGGTCGCATGATACTCCGGGGTATAATTCCCCCCCCCAAACACATACATTTTGCCATTTAAAACAGCTGCCTGATGATACGCGCGGGGAGACCAGCCTGCGTCTGTTGTTTCCTGTTTCCAGGTTTTTCCATCAGCCGAACTCCAGACATCATTTTTGATACTTTTCTCATCACCAAAATAATAGTTTTCCGTCCCCCCCAGTAACCATAGTCGATCTTTAAAAACGACCAGCCCAGCAGCCAGACGAGGCGTCCACTCTGCATGCGGTGTTACCAGTTCCCAGTTCTTGCCATCGACTGAAGACCAGACCTGATTGCCTGCAGAATGCCCTTTTAGACGGCCATTGTACCAGCCCCCCATTAGCCACATTTTGTCTTTAAAGACAACCGTCATTGGCAGATCGCTGTGAATCCACGGCGCTTCTTTGGTGACCAGCTTCCAGTTTTTTCCGTCAGCAGAATTCCAGACATCGCGAGGCGGTGCTTCATACGAATTGAACCAGCCACCAAAAATCCAAAGCTGATCTTTGTAAACCAGTTCTCCCTGGGAATCACGCGGTTGCCACCCTGCTTTTTCGGTGACCTGGACCCAGTCCAGTTTGGGTTCGTCTGCAAAACTGATATTAGTTAACAGAAGTAATAAAAACAGGAACAGGCAAGTCGGACGAATCATAATGGCTCCAGATTCAGGCTTTTCTGGTGGGAGAGTAAGCGGTCGGAAGAATCTTAAGTGCTACAGAAGTAATCTGTTACATCTACGATACCCATCCACTTTGCCAGGTTGCAAGCGAGCGTCGCTTCCCATTATTGAGTTCGAGAAATATTTCTGCCTGCAACCAGAGAGCGCAGCATAACACCAATCCAATATTCTGATGCTGCGTGGCTGAGGACCGTCGCTTAAAACTGATGACCTGGCTGAGGACCGTTCTGGGTCAGCGTTAAGATTTCCGGTCCCTGTTCGGTCATCAGAATCGTATGTTCAAACTGCGCAGAAAGTTTGTCGTCTTTTGTGCGTACAGTCCAGCCATCATTGCGATCTTCAACTGTTTTCCAGGTGCCGGCATTGAGCATCGGCTCGATCGTAAAACACATTCCCGGCAGTAGCAGATCACGTTCAGAACCTGAGACCGGATAATGGGGAATTCCCGGGTCAGTATGGAATTCACGTCCAATGCCATGTCCCTGGTATTGGCGGACGACTCCGTAACCCAGTTCAGTGGCATAATTGTAGATGGCTTCACCAATTTCAATCACACTGGATTCGGGTTGGATTGTATTGATCGCCAGAAACAGTGAATCAAAGGTAACCTGCACCAGTTTACGTGCTTCATCAGAAACGTTTCCTACCAGAAACGTTTCTGACTGATCGCCATACCAGCCATCGACGATGCTGGTAATATCGACATTGACAATATCACCTTCTTTAAGAACCGTATCATCGGGAATGCCATGGCAGACCACTTCATTGATACTGATACAGCAGCTCTTCGGGAAGCCCATATAACCCAGTGTAGCCGGTGTGTGACCATGAGATACAGTGTACTCATGCACGATTGTATTGATCTCATCCGTGGTGATACCAGGTTTGACATAAGGACGCAGATGATCCATCAGACTGGCATTAAACCGGGATGCGATTCTTAATCGTTCCCATTCGTATGATTTATAGATGATTGGGTTTCCGGACAAAATAACCGCCTCTATGTCAGATGTCAGTAATAAATGATCGGTAATTAGTACAGATTTTAGCGAGAGTTTTCAAACATTCATTGGAATTGTAAGGGCCATCGTCATTTTAATATCTTCAATTCAATACTAAATTGACTCTATCGGCAACTCACGCCGGGATAATCAGGTTCACGGTGATTCATAGAATAAACAAATTGAAAAAGAATTCCTATGGTTGGAAAGCCCTCTAAGTTAAAGAAAAACAAGCCACTGCTGGGAAATCATCAGAAGTGCTGGATCTGGGGTCGCAACGCCGTCCGGGAAACCTTGTTCGCTGGTTTCTGGCCGATGTATGAACTGCACCTGTCTGATCATTTAAAATCAGAAGAAATCGAGCAGTTGGAACAACAGGCTGCACGATCAACCGTTCCTGTTTTCATTTCAACTGATAAAGAACTCACTCAAAAATGTCGTGCCAGTGATCACCAGGGAATGATCGCTAAAATGGCACCGTTTCCTTATACATCGATTGAATTATTCAATCAACAGGAAATCACTTCCTCCCTCTTTCTGATCCTGGATCGAATTCAGGATCCGTTCAATTTCGGAGCAATCATCCGCTCTGCCGAGATCATGGGTGCGAACGGTATATTTTCAGGAACGCATGAGCAATGTGAAGTCACCAGCCTGGTCTGTCGCACATCGGCGGGTGCAGTGAATCATGTTCCACTGGTACAGGCAACGGACCTGGTTTCCCTCTGCCGTGACTGGAAGCAAAACGGGATCAACATTGTGGGAACCGCCATGCAGGCTTCAGAGAAGTTAAACGATTATAATTTTCAGCAGCCGACGGCAGTCATTGTAGGTAACGAAGGAACCGGAATCAGTCCCGAGCTACAGGCGGAGTGTACGCACCTGGTTCGTATCCCGCAACAGGGTAAGACGGAATCCCTGAATGTCGCGGTTTCTGCCAGTATTTTGCTGTACGAAGCAAGTCGTCAGCGCAATTTCAGTTGAGTGCAACTCAAAGATTAACCCGCTGGTGGTACTTCCGCAGTTCCTTCTTCGGCAGGAATGTTTTGTGGCCCCATGAACCACTCACTCATTTTCTGAATGATGACATACATGACGGGGACCATAAACACTCCAAACAGTGTGGCCGCAGTCAGACCAGCCACCACAGCGGTTCCCAGTGCCTGTCGACTGGCGGCACCGGCGCCCGAGGCAATCGCCAGTGGGATGGCACCCAAAATCGCACTGAAAGCAGTCATCAGAATCGGACGGAATCGCAGGTGACAGGCTTCAATTGCTGCATCGGGAATGGATTTCCCAGCCTCTCGCTGCAGTTTGGCAAATTCCACAATCAGAATCGCATTTTTACTCGCCAGTGCGATCAATAACACAAAGCCCACCTGGGTGTAGATATTATTATCCAGCCCGCGCAACATCGTTGCGAAGATCGCACCAAAGATCCCCAGTGGTACGGAGAGAATTACCGAAAGCGGAATCGTCCAGCTTTCATACTGGGCACATAAAAACAGATACACAAATACAATCGCCATCGCGAAGATGAATGGCGCCATGTTACCTGCTTCAATCTGCTGGTAGGCGATGCCTGTCCATTCATATCCAAATCCCTCAGGCAGAATCTCGTCACACAGTTGCTCCATCCGGGTAATGGCCTGACCAGAGCTGTATCCAGGTGCAGGATTACCAGTGATGGAGGCCGTTGGGTACAGATTGTAATGATCGACTTCCTGTGGTCCTGCGGAATCATCGACTTTGACCAGCGTATTGAGAGGCACCATCGTCCCTCTTTTATCCCTGACTTTTAACTGGCCTATGTCTGAGACCTTACTGCGATAATTTTCATCTGCCTGAACCATGACTTTGAAGACACGATTGAAGATGTTGAAATCGTTTACATAGGTCGATCCCAGATCAGCCTGAAGCGTATTAAAAACAGCATCCAGCGGTACTCCCATTTTGATCGCTTTTTCCCGGTCAATATCCAGATAGATCTGGGGGACGGTCGCACTGAAATTGGTATTGAGACCTGTCACGACGGGATCCGCATTGCCACGATCCATCAAATCGGTAACGGACATCTGTAAAACATCCATTCCAGCGGAATTCTTATCCTGAATCTGTATCTGGAAGCCTCCTGCATTCCCCAGCCCCTGAATGGCAGGCGGAATAAACGGGAAGGAAATGGATTCCTTTATTTGAGCCAGTTCCACGTGCAGTTTTTTGACCAGAGCGAACACATGCAGATCGGGAGCCTGGCGTTTACTCCAGTCTTCCAAAGCGATGATTGTCGTTGAGTAATTGGATGCATTTGAATTATTCAGAATCGAAAACCCGCCCATCGTGATTACATGCGTCGCTGATGGCAGATCAGCCGATATTTTATTAATTCGATTTTGCACTTCCCGTGTTCGATTCAGAGACGCTCCATCCGGCAACTGTGTATTAATGAAGATATAGCCCTGATCCTCATTCGGCAGGAAGCCTCCGGGCACGGATACAAACCCCACCCCGGTAGCAGCAAAGATTGCTACCAGTGGAATGATCATGATAAATGCGTGTCGCACAAAGGATTTCACAAATCTCATGTAGAAATTCTGCGAACGATCAAAGCACCAGTTAAATCCTCGGAAGAAAAACCCCCGACGTTCCTGGGTCTCTCGTAACATGAATCCACACATTGCCGGGCTCAGGGTGAGTGCACAAACTGAAGAAAACAGGGTGGCAATCGAAATCGTTAGAGCAAACTGCCGATACAGGCGACCGGTAATTCCCGGCAGGACCATGGTCGGCACGAATACCGCCAGCAGCACCAGTGTCGTCGCGATCACCGGCCCGGTAATTTCCATCATCGCAATTTCTGTTGCTTTTTTCGGTGAGCACTTTTCGGTATCCAGGATACGCGTCACGTTTTCGACAACCACGATCGCATCATCCACCACGATCCCGATCACCAGCACGATTCCAAACAGTGAAAGCGTATTGATCGTATATCCCATCGCCAGCATCACCGCCATGGTCCCCAGCAATGACACTGGAATCGTAACCGCGGGGATCAATGTGGCTCTGAAGTCCTGTAGAAAGACAAAGATCACGATAAATACCAGCACCAGCGCCACAATGAGTGTTTTTACCACTTCATCAATCGATGCTGTCACAAATTCAGTCGAGTCGTAAGGAACTGAATATTCCAGTCCCTTGGGGAAATCTTTGGAAAGACGTTCGAGGACTTTCCGGGACTGTTCTGCGACATCCAGTGCATTGGCACCGGGTAGCTGGTAGATAGCGATCAGCGCCGCAGGTTTACCATCCAGTTGAGAGTAACCGGAATAACTCTGTGCACCGAGTTCCACGCGGCCGATATCTTTGATGCGCGTGATCTGTCCTTCCTGGCCAGTCTTGACAATGATATCTTCAAATTCATCTGCACTGGACAGACGGCCTAATGTTGTCACTGTCAGCTGAAAGTCCTGATCTTTGGGACTGGGTTCCTGCCCGATTTGACCAGCGGCCACCTGAACGTTCTGTTGACGCAAGGCGTCAACCACGTCGGTCGTCGTGATATTCCGCGTATCCATCTGGTTGGGATCCATCCAGATTCGCATCCCGAAATCAAGAGCATTCACGACGTTTACGTCACTGACCCCGCTGATACGCGCTAATTCATCATTAATATTGATCGTCGCGTAATTGCTCAAATAGAGTCCATCGAACGTTTCATCAGGTGAATTCAACGCGACCACCAGTGTCATGTTCGTGGACTTTTTCTGAGTGGTAACTCCCTCGCGTTTTACATCTTCAGGCAGGGATGGATTGGCAATCGCCACCCGGTTCTGAACCAGTACGTTGGCCATATCCAGATCGGTCCCCACATCGAACGTCACGGTTAAGGTCATATTTCCGTCACTGGTACTGCTGGAAGACATGTATAACATGTTCTCCACCCCGTTGACCTGCTCTTCAATGGGAGTCGCGACTGTGTCTGCGACTACTTCCGCATCAGCCCCCCGATAAGTGGCCGTCACCGCGACAGTCGGCGGGGTAATATCAGGAAATAATTCCACCGGCAGCAGAGGCAATGCAAGTGCCCCAACAATGGCAATGACAATCGAAACCACGCTGGCAAAAATCGGATGATAGATAAAAAACCGGGAAAACATCGTCGTCCGTTTCGTTATTTTTAGAGATCAGAAATACAACCCAGATAAAATCACTTCGCGTACTGCAAATTCTTTATCTGGAGCTGGATTTCGGGTCAGGCTGAGTATCGCCGGCTTTCGCGTCTGTTTTTACGGGCTTCTGTTGACCTGATTCGGAAGCCGCAGAATTGTTAGTAATCGTAACGGGACGACCAGGTCGTGCACGTTGCAGGCCTTCATAGATATACTTCTCACCCGGCTCGATTCCTTTCAGAATCACCCGCATGTTATCCTCCATCTGACCGATTTCAACGGGCCGTTTCTCGACCATGTTTTTCTCACCAACAACCAGCAGATATTTACCTGCCAGATCGGTACCGATCGCTACGTCATGGACCAGAACTGCTCCCGGGATGGGATTTCCAGGAACACGCACACGAACGTAGACACCGGGATAAAGTAACCTGCGTAGATTTTCGTCTTTGTTTTTTTCAGAATCACTCCCCGGGACAGTCTCCTTATTCTGCTGCCCGGCAGCTTTCGTTTGATCAGAATCCTGTGCAACAGGTCCTGGGACTTCAGGATTCGGGAGCTTTGCCCGTAATTGAATCGTCCCTGTTCCAGGATCGACCTTGTTGTCCCAGAAATCAACGATTCCTTCGTGCGGGTAGCCCTCTTCATTAGACAAACCGACGTAAACCTTAATGGGATTCGGCCCGCCGGGGTCTCGGCCGTTTTTTAATGCATTCAGCAGAATTCGTTCGCTCACATCGAAATACACATAAATCGGATCCATGGTTACGATCGTTGTCAGAAGTGTATTCTCTCCGGACCCTACCAGGTTACCGGCATCGACCAGGTTGCGACTGACGGAACCACTGATCGGTGCGCTGATGCTGGTATATCCCAGGTTGATTTTTGCCTGTTCGATATCTGCTTTGGCACCATCCACTGCCGCCTGCGCCCGTTCCTTGTCCGCTCTCGCATCATCGACATCCTGGGGAGTAACAGCCTGCTTTTTTAACAATATCAAATTACGTTCCAGAGTTGCCGTAGCGTCGATTAATTGAGCATTGGCTGCTTCCAGTGCTGCCTGGGCTTTATCCAGTGTTGCCTGATATTGATTGCGTTGTATTTCAAACAGTAACTGACCTTCTTTCACTTCCTCGGAAGGAGTGAACAGAACTTTCTCCAGAATTCCATCGGCGCGTGCCCGAATATCAACTGATGCGATGGACGCCAGCGTTCCCGTGAAGTCCTGATTAAAAATCACAGTCTTCTGCACAGGTTCCGCCACCGTCACAGCCGGGGGCTTCATCTGGGGAGGTGGAGGCGTAGAATTACATCCAAACAAAAGAATTATGGGAAACAAACAACAGGGAATTCTCAGATCAAACAAGCGAGTGGGCAATAGGTTCACAGTTCTCCCTTTAAATCTCGAACAAGACCTGCATGTCTTGAAGAATCGACGAATCTTAGCAGCTACCAATTCACAAGGACTGGATTAACAGGCATACTACTAATAAAAACACCTGAATTGCAATTGTCATTTCCCCGAAAAAGAGACTGGATCGTAAAGATGCATGAATCTTCACTATTGCCGTCCACTTGGAATGTACCAGCGGAATTCAGAGACCGCATGGGAAAACAGGTTGGTCGTCAACGCACCATGATTGCAGAAGGGCATGCACTGATCATTTTACATGCCCCACCCCATCCGGACGACATGAATCGGAAAGGACGATTTTTCTGGCGCGAACCTGATGGCACCTGGCATGCATCGGAATTCAAAGGTGGCCCGGATGCACTCAACCAGCATCTGGAGGAATTTCAGCAGTTGCTGGAAGAGTTTGACGATAAGGTAGATGAGGCAGTCAATTCGCTGCAATACCTGGAAGTGTTGAATCATCTGGGACCCGTATATCGAGCGCTGTGCCATATGACTCAGTCTCTGCAGATTGCGCGGGAGGCCATCCCGAAAGACAAGCTGATCATTGATTATCGTGACAGTTCATACCGTCTGGAACGTACTGCGGAACTGCTGATCGAAGATGCGAAAAATGCCCTGGACTATGTAGTCGCCAAGCAGGCAGAAGAACAGGCCAAAGTTTCTGCCCGCATCGAATTGTCATCCCATCGCCTGAATCTGTTGATAGCTTATTTCTTTCCCATAGCCACGCTGAGTGCCATATTTGGTTCAAACTTCCAGCATGGTTATGAAAAATATCAGACCCCCTGGCCCTTCTGGATTATGGTCGCCACCGGTCTGGCTTTAGGATTCGTCATTCATATTTTTCTCAAACGAGGTCCCAAATAATCTGGCTTATGGCAATTCGATTCTACTGCGGGTCCAGCCGGCTTTGAAGCCACATAATGTTTTCAGCATCTGTTCTCTTAGAACGGGAGTCTGACACATCAGAGGCAGAAACAGATCCCGTCCATAGCCTTTCAACCAGCCATCCGATTGAAAGAAGGGAGTCAGCCAGCGAGTGACCCGTTGATAATATTGAATTTTACTCCTGCGTTGAGTTTCATACTGACGGCACGCCGTTGCAAAATCTGGCGAACCTTTCAGGCATTCTGAAAATTCCCAGACATCTTCGAGAGCCAGGTTGGCTCCCTGCCCCAGATGTGGGCTCGTGGGATGGGCTGCATCACCAAGAAAGACAATCCGATCTGCCCGGCAGGATTTCATGGAAACATCGCGATACGTGGTAAAAGTCAAGTCTGTAAAGTCATCAATCTGAGACAGCATTTCTTCTGTCGGGGGACAGAGTTGCCTGACATCCTGTTTCCAGACTTCGATTCCCTGTCGCTGATACTGCGCGAACTGATCAGCCGTCAAACCCCAGAAAAAACTACACTGGTCATTCCCGATCGGCAGCAGCCCCATCAGTTTCCTGGTTCCTTCAACGATTTGCAACAGCCTGTCCGTGACCGCAGTACAGGAACCTGTTTTCCATAGTGCACCGTATTCGTAATCAACACATCGATGATGTATCCCAGAAACACTGCGCAATATCGAGCGGGCACCGTCAGTCGCCACAATACAATCATAACTCTCACTTCGTTCTTCTGTCCCCATTTCCAGGACCACACCATCAGAAATGTGCCTGTAACCGGAAATTCGTGAATTCTCTCTGATTTCGACACCAGCGTTGCTGCTCAATTCCAAAAGCGCGCTGAACAGCAGTCCGCGGTGAACGCCCAGGCCAAACAGTTGACTTCGCAGGCGATGGTACTCCAGAAAAACCAGTCTGTTGCCTGTATGTTTGATGGCTTCGATATAATCCAGGCGTGCAGACTGCTGTTCGATCTGATCATAAATCCCCAGATGTTTGAGGACTGTCTGGCCAATGGGTTGAATCAGAATCCCTGCCCCAACCGGTCTGCATTTTTCAGCCTGCTCGAAGATGGTCACTGCATGCCCTGCCTGTGCAAGCAGAAATCCTGCAGCCATTCCCGCAATGCCACCTCCGGTAATCGCTATTTTCATTATTTTTTCTACATTGAATTGACTGGTTTCGTGACAGACTTGCAGTAGGGAATGTTCTACATAGCGAATCTCGGACTTTCTGAGAAGCCGAACTTTAACAGGCAGGTGACGCTTTCTATTCTACTGCCGATAATTTATCTTTACTGAAGCTGTGCTCATCCAAGAACTGACTTTCCAGGAGCTGCAACCATGAGAATTGCCACCGGCGGTGTACTGCATGAAACCAGTACGTATTCCTCCCTTCCCACCACACTTGACGATTTTATCAATGATCGGGGGTTATTTCGTGGCCAGGAAATCATGGAAACCTTTCCGGGAGCAAATGTCTGTATCGGCGGCTTCATTGATGGTGCAAAAAAACATGGTTTTGAATTGATCCCTCTGCTCTGGACTTTTGCTTTTCCCAGTGGCCTGATCGAACGTAAAACCTATGACGATCTACTGGCAGAATTTCTGGAGCGACTGAAAACAGAAGAAAACAACAACGGTCCCGTCGATGGCGTTCTGCTTGATCTGCATGGTGCGATGGTCATTGACGGTATTGAAGATGGCGACGGACACTTCATTTCCAAAGTCAGAGAATACATCGGCCCGGACCGACCGATCCTGGTCACCCCCGATATGCATGGCAATCATTCTCAGCTCCGCGTTGAGCAGGCCACCGCGATTTTAGGCTACGACACCTATCCACATATCGACATGAATGAACGAGGGCAGGAAGCCGCTGATCTGATCGTAAAAATCATCAATGGTGAAGTGAAACCGGTCATGACACTCCGGCAGATCCCCCTGTTCTGGAGCACCGCCTGCCAGGTGACCGCGCATATGCCTATGAAAGAAGTCATGGACTATGCACACGAAATCGAAACGCGCCCCGGTATTCTGGGTGTGACGGTTTCAACCGGTTTCCCGTGGGCTGATGTTCCCGATGTAGGTCCATCAGTGATTGTCGTCGCGGACAATGATCAGGAACTTGCAGACAAAACGGCTGAAGAATTTTTTGACTGGATCTGGGAACGCCGTCGTCGCTGGTACAAACTGCCGTTCTCAGTCAAAGAAGCAATCAAACAGGGAGAGGAGATCGGCAAATACCCGATCATCCTGGCTGATCACGCCGACAATACGGGTGGCGGAACAGCCGGCGACTCTACCGAGATCCTGCAGACTTTTCTGGATCAGAAACTCGACAAAGCGTTAATCCTGTATATCGTCGATCCTGATGTTGTCGCGCTGGCCCACAAAGCCGGTGTGGGTGGGGAAATTGAAACCGAGGTCGGCGGAAAATCAGACCCGATCCAGGGTCCCCCGGTGAAAATGAAAGCGGAAGTTAAAGCACTCTCGGAAGGTAAATTTAAATACGATGGTCCCATGTATGCAGGTTTGACTGGAAATATGGGACCTTCGGCCTGGATTCAGCAGGAAGGCGTTTCGGTGGTCGTCGTGACAGCCCGGGAACAACCTTTCGGCCCTGCCTTCTCCAAAACACTGGGAATTGACTGTGAATCGATGAAATACATTTCCGTGAAATCGTCGGCTCATTTCCGAGCCAGTTTTGAACCGTTTGCCGGTTCCATTTTCAACGTGGAAGCGAAAGCCATCCACACACACGATTTCGCAAAGCTCGACCACCAGCGAAGAGAGCGGGACTTTTATCCGGTCGACATCCCTTACGACAGCGCACCGGAAGTGTAAACTCGATCGCCTTTCATCCCTTGACCTTAAACCCCATTTGCTGCAGTGCTTCACGCACACGGTCCAACTGGTCGCCTTGAATTTCGAGTTCATCTTCTTTCAGGGCGCCGCCGGCACCACACCGGTCTTTCAGTTGTTTTAGCACTTCAGGCAGATCATTCCCCTCTGCGGGCAGACCGCGAACAACGGTAACGCGTTTGCCTTTTTTGCGTTTTTCCGTCGACAGCTTTGCGGTCTGTTGTTCCGGAGGAATGCGAAACGCAGGCTCGGGAGGACAGGTACATTCTTCTTCCAGTTGCTCACATTTTTCACAACGGGGCGGCCGGTCAAAGGGAGTTCCTTCAAATAAGCGCATGAGTATCCTTTCAAACAGAATCTACTTATGAAACCCGCGATTCCAGTTCTTCCCAGCGTTCCAGCAGGTGCTCCAGATCCTGTTGAATCGCTGACAAACGTGAAGTTGCATCAGCAATTACTTCGGCCGACTGTTTGAAGAACTCCGGAGAAGCCATCTTCTCCTGAAGCTCGACCTGCTCCTGTTCCAGTTGCTCAATATTTTGCGGAATCTCTTTCAGTTCCCGTTCTTCTTTGAAACTCAGCTTGACTACTTTGGGCTTCTCTATCTGGGGCTCTGCTTTGACCTGTGATTCCTTTTTTTCATTTGCCGCTTGCTCATCTTTCTGAGACTGCAGCAAATAGTCATCGTAACCGCCCACATATTCCTTGACTTCTCCCCCCTCTTCAAATACCAGCGTCGCGGTAACCACATTGTTCAAAAAGGCACGGTCGTGGCTCACCAGTAGCAATGTCCCCGGATGATTGCAGATGAGCTCTTCCAGAAGTTCCAGGGTCTCTGCATCCAGGTCGTTCGTTGGTTCGTCCAGAACCATCAGATTGGTCGGCTTTGTGAATAACTTCGCCAGTAACAGGCGATTTCGTTCTCCTCCCGAAAGATAGCGGGCCGGTCGACGCGCCCGTTCGGGTGAAAACAGAAAGTCCTGCAGGTAACCATAAATATTCCTGGGCTGCCCGTTGATCGTAAGCGTCTGCTGCCCTTCGCCGACATTTTCGATCACTGTTTTTTCTTCTTCGATCTGCTCGCGTAACTGATCAAAGTAGAGAATCTCCAGATTGGTTCCTTGTCGAATGCTCCCCTTATCCGGCTTCAGTTCTCCCAGCAGCAGTTTCAGCAGGGTCGTTTTACCGGCACCATTACGACCAATGATTCCGATCTTGTCGCCGCGTGAGATCAGGGTAGACAGATTTTGTATCACCGGTTCATCGCCATACGAGAATGTCACATTCTTTGCCTCGATCACCAGTTGGCCGGAGCGATCGGCTGTTGCAACCTGCATGTTGACATTTCCGACTCGACTTTGTCGCTGTCGGCGTTCTTCTCGCATTTTTTTTAATGCCCGGACACGCCCTTCATTTCGCGTACGACGTGCTTTGATCCCCTGTCGGATCCAGACTTCCTCTTCAGCCAGTTTTTTGTCAAACAGCGCATTCTGTTTTTCTTCTGCGTCCAGAAATGCCTCTTTACGTTTGAGGAAGGTGTCGTAATCACAGGTCCAGTCATAGATTTTCCCGCGATCAATTTCGATGATTCGCGTTGCCAGCGCCTGCAGGAATACCCGGTCGTGTGTCACGAACAACAGTGTTCCATTATAGGACTGCAGAAACTGTTCCAGCCACTTGATCGCCGGAATATCAAGATGGTTGGTCGGTTCATCCAACAGGAGAATGTCAGGCGACTGCACAATTGATGCTGCCAGCAGCACACGGCGTTTCATTCCGGAAGAAAGTGCATCGAATCTGGTTTCACCATTGAGCTCCATCCGGGAGAGGATCCGCTCCACGGCATGTTCTGCTTCCCATTCATGTTCAAAAAACGGGGTCGCAGCCTCGGTCACAAAATCATGAATCCGGTCTGAACAACCTGTGGGAACCTCCTGAATCAACCGGGCAATTCTTACATCTTTATCCCGCTTGATTTGTCCATCATCGGGATCCAGTTCGCCCGCAATCATTTTCATGAGTGTGGATTTTCCCGCCCCATTTCGGCCGAGCAGACCAATCCGCTCACCTTCATAAATTTCCAGGCTGATTTCATCCAGCAGTGGAGGCCCACTCCACGTAAAGGAGACTTGATTCATACTCAACAGAGACATACAGCAATACTTCCAATCAGACTGATACAAAAAAACCCGACTTGGAAAGTCGGGTATCTCGGGGACACCGGCATAGTATGTTCAACTCAGCTGAATTCTGCAATACCTGCGAGAGGACATCAGGTGCTGCCATTGGGGATCACAGACGGCGGCGCCCGGATAACAGCCCCAGAACCGCACAAAACAAGGCCGCGCCAATAATGGACCAGACAACCGGATAGTTTCTGCCCCCCAGGTTGAGTGAAAAGATCTCAGGCAGGCCCAGCAGCATCGCTAATTTACTCCCCAGCAATGCGCCGATAAAACCGAGCGCGATCGAAACCAGGCAACCGCCACGTGTACTACCCGCCAGTCCTCTGGCAATACTGCCGCATAGCCCCGCCACTACCAGTAAAATGATCAATTCGGTCAGGTCCATGGTGTTCCTCAACTGCTTCTGATTACTAAATTATGACTGATTTCAATATCCCGCGAAAATGACGACCTCTGGTAAGCATACTTTAGGTCAGAATGAATAGCCTGTCCAGACGCAGATTTCAGAGCAGAATTCACAACTTGAAGACGCATTGGCAATTCATTTCATATTCCTGTTTGTTGATCTGAAATACTCGCTCTCGGTATGACATTCTGTTAGCATGATGACAGACAAAAGAGACTCAATAAATGTGACTATCCTGCTTTATCCTGCAACTGAGAGGACTCACCGTGCGTTCATTGCTTCGCCCTGTTTCATTTCTGATCACACTGCTGCTGATCACCGCATTCATTCAGGCTGAGGAAAAATCGGATCAGACCGATCCGGCCCTTGTTGCGCCTCCCATCAACACATCGCCCGGAAAAGAATACGCGGACGATACCCGGATGTTCCAGGGAATTCCCGGATTGTCCCGGGCTGCCAACGGTCGCCTGTGGGCGCTCTGGTACGCCGGCGGAACAGGTGAAGGCGAACTCAACTATGTTGTACTTGTCACCAGTGGTGATGACGGCAAGACCTGGTCGGGTCCCAAACTCGTCATTGATCCGCCCGGTCCGGTTCGCGCGTATGACCCGGCGATCTGGCATGATCCCAGCGGTCGCATGTGGGTTTTCTGGGCACAATCCTATCGCTGGTGGGATGGTCGCAGTGGTGTGTGGGCAATTACAACGGACGATTCTGATCAGGAAAACCCGAAATGGACAGAACCCCGCCGCCTCTGTAACGGCATCATGATGAATAAACCCACCGTTCTTTCAAACGGAGACTGGCTGTTACCAGTCGCAATCTGGAAGCAACCCGCCAAAGATTCCATCGAGCACCGTTTTGATCTGCCCGAAGAACGTGGCGGAAATATTTTCATTTCAAAAGACCAGGGTAAAACCTTTCAATTGCTGGGACAAACGGATGTACCCGAACGAACATTCGACGAGCATATGATTGTGGAACGAAAAGACAACAGTCTCTGGACTCTGGTCAGAACCCGCTATGGGATTGGTGAGTCCATTTCCACTGACGGGGGAAAGAACTGGTCGAAGGGCAAAGCTTCTGACATTCCGCATGTGAATGCCCGGTTTTTCGTTCGCCGTCTGAAATCGGGCAACCTGTTGATGGTCCGACATAACCCGGCAGACAAAAAGAGCCGCCGTGACTTGACCGCGTTTCTCTCTCAAGACGACGGAAAAACCTGGCAGGGAGGCTTACTTCTGGATGAGCGATCCGGTGTCTCTTACCCGGATGGAGTTCAAAGCGACGATGGTACGATTTACATCATCTATGATTTCGCACGGACGCGAGATAAGAAAATCCTGATGGCGACCTTTACAGAAGAAGATGTACTGGCGGGTAAGCCCGTCTCCGACAAAGCGCGTCTGCGTGTGCTGGTCAATCAGGCAACGGGAACCCCTAAATAAAAGCGCCTGTTTTTCAAAGCGAGCTGATTTTACCAGAGGAACTGAAATATGCAGCATTTTTTGTGTTATTTTGCCATCGGTTTCAGCCTGCTTCTGATTACACCACTCGAGGCGGCAGAACAGAAAAATGTACTGATCCTCTTTTCTGACAATCAGAACTGGAACGATTGTGGCTGCTATGGAAATCCCGTTATCAAAACACCCCACATCGATCAGCTGGCGCGGGAAGGCACCCGTTATCAAAATGCATTCGCAACCACAGCTTCCTGCGGGCCGTCGCGCGGTGTCTTCTACACCGGCCTGCACGTACACGCCAACGGGCAGTATGGTCATCCTCACGGGGACCATAACTTTCGTCTGAAACCGAAAGTCGAAACGGTTTTTGCACTACTGGCTAAAAACCAGTACCGCACGGGGATGATCGGAAAATACCACCTTTACCCGGAAGACACTACCATTGATTTTCAACCCAAAGTCAGTGGCTACCAGGTCAAAGCGATGGCAGACATGGCAACTGATTTTATGAACCAGAAAAGTGACAAACCCTTTTTTCTGGTGTTGGGATATCACGATCCGCACCCCACTTCGCGCACTCAACCGGAATGGGGAGTGAAGGTTAAAGAACCCGGGATGCCGCTTTTGAACTATGATCCGCAGCAGATTCCGGTCCCCTCGTACCTGCCCGATCGCCCTGAAGTTCGTGCAGGTTTAGCCGGTTATTACCAGCAGATCAGCTATCTCGATGAAGGTATCGGTCGCGTGTTGAAAGCGCTGGATGCTTCAGGCCAGGCAGACAATACACTCGTCATTTTCACGAGCGATCATGGCTCCTCTGAACCAGGCGCGATGGCAAATCATTATGATCCCGGCGTGCGAATACCCTTCATCGTCCGTGATCCCGGCCGGCCGGAATCAGAACGGGGAGTGGTCTCCGACGCGATGGTTTCTCTGCTGGATATTACTCCGACTGTACTGGACTGGACGAACACCAGGGGACCAAAGTACAAACTACATGGTCGCAGTATCCTGCCGACGACAGGCAAACAACATACGTCCGGCTGGGATGAGATTTGCCTGAGTCATGTATTTCATGAAGTGACCATGTATTATCCCATGCGGACCCTGCGAACCCGCGATTATAAACTGATCTGGAACCTGGAATGGCGTTCCAGATACCCGCTTCCCATTGATACCCTGTCACGGGCAACCTGGAATGAAACTCTGCGACTTCAGGAACCTGTGCTGGGCCAGCGCAGTGTCCACAAATTCCTGTTTCGGGATGAAGTCGAGCTATACGATCTCAAACAGGATCCGGATGAGGTGATCAACCTGGCCTGCCAGCCGGAATACCAGGAATTGCGGAAGGAACTCTCTGAAAAACTTCTGGAACAGCTACAACAGACCGACGACCTGTGGCTCAAACAGTACACCTTGCCGATTTCCTGCACCTCGGAGTCTGTTGAACAGACAGCTGAATACAAGCCGCTGTTCAATGGCCATGACTTATCCGGCTGGACGCTCAAACGTGCCAATCGAAAGGGATATCATGTCGAAGCAGGAAAACTGGTCTGCCCTGCCGATGGAGGCGGCTTCCTGTTTACCGAAAAAGAATATTCCGACTTCAGTCTGAAGTTTGATTTCAAGCTGACCAAGGCTGCCAACAATGGGATTGCGATCCGCTGTCCACTGGTAGACCAGAAACCTGCCTATGAAGGTATGGAGATCCAGGTACTCGACAATAAAGGCTATCCGAAAAAACTGAAACCGACTCAATATCACGGTTCGGTTTATGATGTCATCCCGGCAAAACGCGGCGCATTGAAACCGGCCGGCGAATGGAATCACGAAGAAATCATCTGTCGCGGATCAAAAATCACCGTCATCGTAAATGACATACCTGTGCTGCAGACAGATTTGTCTGAGATCAAAGACGAACAGGTGCTTGCCAAACATCCGGGACTGAAAAATCAGCGTGGTCATATTGGTCTGCTCGGGCATGGCAGCCACGTAGAGTATCAGAATATTCGCATCAAAGAATTTTAAGCCTCGTTTGAAATTCTCAGGGGGGAAATCATGAGTGAGAAACCTGAAAGCCGTCGTTCTTTTCTCAAACAGTCAGCGGCAGCCTCCATCGCCGCCAGTCAGTTTGCATCCCTCGCGCCCTCGCAAGCACATCAGTCAAATGAGCGTCTCCGTATCGGTATTATTGGACCGGGACGCCGCGGATTCGGTTCGCACGTCAAAACTCTGGTAAAACTTCGCAACGAAAAAGGGGCGAATCTCGATATCACCGGAATTAACGACGTCTATTCAGTACACCGCGATCAGGCCGTGAACTATGTCAAAAAAGAAACAGGGCACACCCCAAAAACCTACAAAGACTACCGTGACCTGCTGAATGATAAAGAGATAGATGCCGTCTGTATTGCGACTCCCGACCACTGGCATGCAAAACAGGTTCTGGATGCATTAAAAGCCGGCAAACACGTCTATTGTGAAAAGCCGATGACGCATCACATCTCGGAAGCTATGGATGTCGTCGCTGCCTGGAAACAATCCGGGCTGGTCGTGCAGGTCGGCGTGCAGGCCACCAGTATGCCCATCTGGAATGAAGTCCGCGCCCTGGTCGATGAAGGAAAACTCGGAAAAATTGTCCAGTTTCAGGCGGAATGGTTTCGCAATTCCCTGGGGGGGATGTCTCGCCATAATGTGATTACCAAAGAAATGACTCCCCAGACTGTCGACTGGAAACGCTGGCTGGGTGTCGAAGAAGGTCTGGCTCCGGACCTGCCTTTCGACCGCGCTACATACGGACAATGGCGCTGCTACTGGCCGTTCGGCTACGGAATGCTTTCTGACCTGTTTGTCCATCGTATTACCTCGCTGTTGAAGGCCACCGGACTGATGTACCCGGGACGTGTCGTTGGAGGTGGCGGAATCTTCCTTGAGTATGATGATCGAGAAGTGACAGATGTGGCTTCCATCATTGCTGACTTCCATGAAGGAGTACAGGGACTGATCAGCAGCACGATGGTCTCCAGCGAAGTTCCGATTCGACATCTGATACGCGGCCATCACGGAACCGTTGTCTTTGACAAAAATGTGTTTGGACAACGGCAGGCTTATGAATTTATTCCCGAACGAAAACAGGTCACTCTGGACAGTCAGCTCAAACGGGAAGAAGTTATTTCAGAACAAGTCCCCGATCAGACATTGCTGCACTTTGAGAACTTCCTGGCTGCCATTAAAGCCGGTGACCCAACTATGGTCAATAACTCACCAGAACTGGGTGCAGCAGCCGTGATGATGGTTACTCTGGCCGTACAGAGTTATCGTGAAGGAAAAGTCTTCCAGGTCGAGCGTGATTCACTCAAAATCAACAATGGCGACTCCAGTTGGGCAGACAACTGGGAAACCATGTCGAAAGAACGCAGTAAGCCTCGACACGTTGCAGGCTGGCACGCAGGTGACAGGGGGAGCATTCTCATTCCTCCTAAATATCAGAAACTGGCTGGCCCCTGGATTGATGGCAAACCGCCTGAAAACACCTGATAATCACGCTTACTGTTCCAGAAATTCATAAAGCTCCATCCAGCGGATTTCCAGTTCTCCGATCTCTTCGACCAGGGGCTGCATTTCGTCATGGAGTTCCTGTGCCTGTTCCGGGCTTGTTGCTTTCAGGAATTTCTTGTTGATCTCGTTCCGCTGCTCGTCGAGTTGGGCAATTTTGCGTTCAATGGCAGAGAGTTCTTTCCGTGCATTTTTGATTTTGCCGCCTAAACCTTTTTCACGGGGGGCTGCGTTTTTCTCTTCCTGTTTGGCAATCGAAGCCTGATTCTGCTCACGATGTCCCTCAGCCACTTCTTTCTTAACACGATAAAGATAGGCATCGTAATCGCCTTCATAGCTTTTTACGGTACCATTTACGACCTCAATGACATCGGTGGCAACTTTACTCATGAAATGGCGATCATGGCTGGTAAAAATCACCGTTCCCTGAAATTTCACCAGTGCGTTTCCTAAGGCTTCCACTGTTTCGACATCGAGATGGTTACCCGGTTCGTCCAGAATCAAGATGGAGTAGTTACCCAGCAGAATTCCCGCCAGACACAAACGCGCCCGTTCTCCCCCACTGAGAACTTTAATGGCTTTATCCAGTGCCTGTTCCTTGAACAGGAAGCTGCCTGCGACCGCCAGAATCTGCTGGTTCGTGGTCCCGGGAGCCGACTCTAATTCGAGGTAGTCACGGATTGTCTGCTCAGGAGGCAATGACGTATAAACATGCTGTGCATAGCAGGCGACATTACAGTGATAGCCCCATTTCAAACTTCCGTCTAAAGGCTTGAGCGAACCGGTAATGGAGCGCAGGAAGGTGGTTTTTCCCTGGCCGTTATCACCGACAATCGCCGCCCGGGTACCATGCTCAATCTCCAGGTTAATATTGTCCGCAACACGATTCTTGGGATAACCGATTGCCAGATCATCGCAAATTAAGGCAATGCCCTGTCTTTTCTCAGTCTGTGGGATGATGATGTTGACTGTCGATTCTGCCCCCTCGATCTCGGTCAGAGTCAGCCGTGCCAGCTGTTTTTCTTTACTGCGCGCTTGTGAAGCGGTATTCGCGCCTGCTTTATTTTTTGCGATGAATGTTTCGAGTTGACGGCGTTTCGCCAGAACCGTCGCATTCGTGCGTTCATCACGCTCTTTTAGAATCTCCTGGTTCTCCAGGTACTGATCCACATTCCCGTTAAACAGGGTCAGTTTCCCTCGTTTGAGTTCCAGAGTCTGGTTGCAGATTGCCTTGAGGAAAGTTCGATCGTGAGAAACCACCAGCACCGCACCCCGGTAATCTTTCAGAAAATCTTCCAGCAGGAGCTGCGTGCGGAGGTCGAGGAAGTTGGTTGGTTCGTCCAACATCAGAAAATTCGGCTCATGCAGTAATAAAGCCGCCAGTTTGACACGGGTCTGCCAGCCACCGGAAAGCTCTTTGACAGGACCGTTCAGAAAGCGGCCTTTCAATTCGAATTCGCCGGCGACTGCACCACAGCGCCAGTCGGGCTGACCACTGTCGCGCATCAGGAAATCCAGTGCACTTTCACCTGCCTGAAACGGATCATGCTGCCTGAGATAACCAACCCGCAGATTGGGATGCCGAATAATTTGTCCACTGTCGACCGATTCTTCTTCCAGCAGGATTCTCAACAAAGTAGATTTCCCGGCACCATTTCGGCCGATGAACCCAATTTTCTGCTCATCCGCGAGCGCAATCGAGGCTTCTTTCAGAAGCTCCTGAGCACCATAACTCTTTGTCACATTTGATATTTCAATCAGGGTCGCCATCACTCTTCTCAATACTGGAACCGAAAACCTCAATGTTAAGCGTATACACGAGGACAGAAGATAACGGGAAGGCGCAATCAATTCAATTGATCATCCGTGCTGCCCTCTCAACTCGAATCGACTCGTCACATAACCCAATCACGCTTCATACCGGTTATGACAATTTTTCTGGTCGAGAATGAACGGGAAACACTCATTTCCAGCCACTCGATCCCCATTCCTGAACTATCGTTTTAAAAATGCATCAACACGCATTGTAAGACGATTCAAGGGTCAATTCCGGAAATGACCCGAAATCATGACTTCGACAACTTCTGCCACATTGATTATTTATGGCGAATGAAGCGTATTCTCATCCTGTTCCTGTTCGACAAGCAGTTTCAGCACCAGAAACTGCACAGGGACAGACTGCGCCCTCACGAAACGGTTCGCAGAGACGACGGCAACCCGTTCCGCTTTCGATTATGGGCGGTTCCTCGGCTTCGAAAAACGCTTATACTCTGTTTCTGCTGGTGAATATCACCCTGTTCCTGAGACCAGCCGAGCTGATTCCGGCTCTGGCCAATCTGCCCATTTATGAAGTTTTGATCCTGTCATCATTTTTCTTATCCCTTGATCAAATCAAGCGAACTGTCAGACTCCCGATGTTAAAGCGGCAGCCAATCACGCTGTGTGTCTTCGGAGTTCTGGTCGCGGTCGCCTTGTCACATGCATCACACATGTATTTTTATGGCATCCGCACATCAACTGTCATGTTCCTGAAAACGTTGATGTATTACCTGTTGCTGATCAGCATCATCGACTCTCCTCAACGTTTAAAAGGACTCCTGAAAACGATTGCGATCTCGTCGTCCGTCATGATTTTGCTGTGCGTGATTGATTACGCGGGTATTCTTGATTTTGAATTTATCAAACATGTCAGCGACCGTGACGGCGTTTCCGATGCGGGAGAAGTGATACGCGTATTCCGCATGCGCGGTACAGGTATCTTCCAGGATCCCAATGACCTGTCCGTTTTGATTGTCACAACCGGGGTTCTCTGCTGGTACTTTTTTAATGATCCCGCGGCAAGTCCGCTCCGTTTTTTGTGGATCGTCGGTATGATCATCCTGGGAATCGGCCTGATTTATACCCGTTCCCGCGGAGGACTGTTGACACTCGGAATTGCAGGCATGGTTTTTGTCTTACCTAAATACGGTAAAAAAGCTGCCATTGCATGCGCTGTGGTTGGCATGGCGGGGGTCACCGTTCTTGCCGGTCGACAGGGAAACATTGACCTGAATTCCGGAACCGGACACGATCGCATTCTGCTGTGGAGAGAAGGTCTGACCGCTCTCAAATCTCCCGATCTGCTGTTTGGAATCGGTGAAGGCCAGTATTCCGACCTGGCCGGGTTAGCGGCCCACAATTCGTTCGTGCATGCATTTACCGAACTGGGGCTGTTTGGGGGAACATTTTTCATAGGCTGCTTCTTCTTTGCCGCGCTGGGATTGTATCGCCTGGCACAATTCCAAAGTAAGAGTCACGGTAGACCCATATTTCGTAACCGGGAACTGGAACGCCTCTTACCCTATGTCTCCGCGATCCTGGCTGCCTGGTGTGGGGGAATGATGTCATTATCCCGCTGTTATGTCGTCCCGACATATATGGTGGTCGGAGTCTGTGCTGCGTATCTGAATCTCGCGGGTGCCAGTCTGGCCAGACCGACTCCACTGGTCTACTGGAATAAGCAACATGTGATTTATCTGATCGGAGTGAGCATGGGATTGTTCATTGCGTTCCTCATTTTTGTACGTATTTTTGCCAATTAATACTTAATGCAGTGGTAACACACTGAAAGTAAAACGATGACTCAGCGTCGATCAATCAAAACGAATTTATGTGCGACATGGCTCAATCATGGAGTGAGCCTGATGATCGGCGTATTCCTGATGCCCTATGTCCTGCACATCCTGGGGGACGCGCAATACGGTAGCTGGATCTTCATTAATGCCATCGCCGGGTATTCCGGTCTCCTCTACCTGGGATTTGGTCAGACCATCAGTCGCTATGTGGCACACTATCATGCCAAACAGGATTGGAACCGTCTGAATCACGTTTCCAATGTCATTTTTGTTATTTACCTTTGCATGGGCAGCCTGGCTTTATTAACGGCAGGCATCATCGCATGGCTGGCCCCCCACTTAAGTGACTGGGGCACAATCTCCCTATACGAAATCAGAATGGTCATTCTGATTCTGGGGCTGAATGTCTTTGTCGGTCTGGCAGGCAGTGTGTTTGGTGGTATTTTGATGGGCATCCAGCGGTTCGACATTGAACGAGGAGTCAACTTGACCGGTGCGCTTCTGCGACTGGCGCTGACCTTGATGTTCCTCAAAGCAGAATGGGGGCTGCTGACCATTGCCCTGATTTTCTTTACGGTCACTGTCGTTGAAAATGCAGGCCAATGCTATTTTGCGTTTCGCCAGGTGAAAACCTTTCGAATTGGACGCAGGTACCTGGACTGGAGCATCCTCAAAGAATGCGGTTCATTCAGCGGATACGCATTTATCGATGCCATTGCCTGGACACTGATCGAAGCAACTGATTCGATTCTGATCGGGATCTTTTTCAGCCCGGCCATGATCGTCCCCTATTATATCGCTCTGCGACTCACACAATTTATTAACATGCCGATTGCACAAATCGGTAAAGTCTTTATGCCCCGCGCGGGAGAACTGCATGCTAACGAGGATCATCATGCATTGCAGAAGCTGGTTCTGAATGGTGTCTCACTTTCCTTTCTGCTTGTCACCGGATTTTTTATCGGCGTCTGCTTCTTTGGTACGACCCTGATCAATACCTGGATCGGAACGGGTTACCCGGAAAGCCATATCATTCTGATGATTTTGTTGGGAGCCCGCATCATTGCCTTACCAGTCTCAACGTTTCGCTCAGTTCTGTACGGAATGGGACATGTCAAAATCCCATCGCTGATTTATATCAGTGAAGCCATTGCCAACCTGATCCTGTCACTGGTCCTGATTCAGTCTCTGGGGCTTATCGGCGTCGCGTTAGGAACGGCAATTCCCATTTTTGTTGCAGAGCTGGGGATCATCCTGCCTTACGCGATGAAGAAACTGAATATCACGGCCAGCCAGCTGCTGCGAACGGCTATTGCGCCGACCCTGGCCCCCTTACTGGCGCTGTTAGGCTACTCATACTTCTTGCCTCACTTTTTTGAAATCCGTAATTCCTGGGCCATTCTCGTAGGAGTTGCCGCCGGAGGCGGTGTCTTTCTGCTGGGCACCTGGCTGGTTTTTGAAAAAGGAACCGTATTGTTGCATCGGTCTGTTCCTGAATCGATCAAATCCTGACTTTTTTACTATCTACAAAATGATGAATAATATAATGACTACCCTTCACTGTTCGAATCAAGAGATCAATCAGAATTCTGATAACCGTACCGGTACTGTTTCTTCCGGTATCCTGACGTTGCATTTGCGTGAAAGAGACCAGACACAGGACTGTCTGCAGATCTGGCAAACGCTGGAAGCACAATTTGAAGATGTTCCTCTGATGTGTTCCTCAGTCTGGACTTCAACCTGGATTGAGCAATATGGCGATTTAGTGCCGTATTCTTTTGTGGTTGCCTCTCGGGATCAGATCCCCTGTGGTATCTGCCTCTTAACAGAAGGTGTAGAACAGTTTGACGGCCCGCTTCCCATCAAAACCCTGCACCTGGGAACCGCTGGTGAACCGGCGGCTGACAGTGTCTGTGTGGAATACAATTCACTGTTGATTCAACCCGCCGACCTGTCCGTGTTCATGAAGGCGCTGCTTGAATTACTGTCCGATCACCCGACCTGGGATTCCCTTAATTTTGACGGTTTTGACAGTATCGAGCTCGAAAACGGGGATCTCTCATTTCCAGAGATCTCGGTTCGCAAAATTGAAAGCCGTTATTTCGACCTGCAATTGATTCGCGATGAAGAACGGGAAGTGATTTCCGGTTTCGGCTATTCCACCCGCAAAAACCTGCGCAAGAATATGAAGACCTATGGAAATCTGACGACCGAATGGGCAGAAACGATTGAACAGGCGGAATCCATCTTCTCTGATTTAGTCACGCTGCATCAGACCCGCTGGCAGAAAGAAGGTCAGCCCGGCTCGTATGCCAGCGAACGATTTACCCGATTTCATGAGGCATTAATCCAGAAACTGATTCCCACCGGACAAATGGGACTTTTTCGCGTCAAGATTGACGACGCAGTCATTGGATGTGTCCAGGTTCTGATCGATCGCAATCGTGTGCTCTGCTACCAGGGAGGCTCTGCGGAATATCAGGGCAAACTCAGCCCGGGAGTGATCACTGATTACCTGTGTATCGAAGAATGTTTCCAGCGCGGGTTCGACGCCTACGACTTTCTCGCAGGCAACAGTCACCACAAACAGAAAATGAGCACACACCACAGCTACCTGACCTGGGCTCAGATTCAGCGTCCCCGCTGGAAGTTTACCGCACTCAATGCATTACGAAAAATCAAACAGACCATGAACCTGATTCGCAAATCAGATCAGTAATAATTTGACTCAATGGATAAAGCACGATGAGTACAATCGAAGCAATTAACGCAGAGAACGTCGCGAATCAGAATTCGTCTGCAGGAAAACGGCTGCGCGTCTGCCACTTGAGTCTGACGCTCTGCACGGGGGGCCTGGAACGTCTGCTGGTTGATTTTGCCCGTTACCACAACAGGGAACAGTTTGAACTGGAATTCGTTGCGCTGGGTGAAACCGGTGCCCCTGCCGAAGAAATTCAACAGATCGGCTGTCCGGTCTTCCAGTTCCCGCTGACGGCGCGCGGAAAACTTGCAAAGATCAGGCAGTTATCTGACTTCCTGAACCAGAGGAACTATGACCTGTTGCATACTCACAATGCCTACCCGCACTTTTATGGCAGCCTGGCAGGTTATCGTTCCCGGATCCCGGTGACAATTCAAACCCGGCACGGCAGACGGTTTGGAGAGACGTTCAGTGAGCGCATGCAATTTGCCATGGCCAGTCGATTTGCTGACCGCGTTGTTCCTGTTTCTGATGATACCGGGCAACGTTGTAAGAAAATCGGCTGGCTGGATGACACTAAAGTAACCCGTATCTGGAACGGTATCGATGTCGACCGGTTTGTTTTTACCGGCTCTGCACAGAAACTGACCGCGATTACCGTTTCACGGCTCTCACCCGAAAAAGATATTGTGACCATGCTGCATGCTGTTCTGCAGGTCGTGCAGGAGATTCCGGAATTTCGACTCCTCATCGTGGGGGACGGCCCCGAACGAACCAGACTCGAATATCTCACTACTGAGTTGCAACTAAATTCGCACGTTGAATTTCTGGGAGAACGCAGTGATGTCCCTCAATTACTCACACAAGCGGGTTTCTATGTCTCCTCATCACTGACAGAAGGAATTTCTCTCACCCTCCTGGAAGCCATGTCCGTCGGTTTGCCTATCGTTGCGACACAGGTGGGTGGAAATCCTGAAATCGTACAACAACCGGCAACAGGATTACTGGTCCCTTCCGCAAACCCCGGTTTTCTAGCTTCGGCGATGATTCAAATGTGCCAGAATCAGTGTCAGTGGGCTGAAATCGGTTTACGCGCTCGTGCGCGAGTGGAACAGCACTTTAATATCCGGACCATGATCAAAGATTATGAAAACCTGTATCTCGATATTTTAAAACCTTCCTTTAAAAGTTAATTGTTATGCAGACAAACTTTATTCCGAAAAAAGATACTGCCTGCTGGACCATTCAGCCAGAACAGGATCAGAATGGATTTGAATCACTGCAGATTCGCAGCTATCCTCTGAATCCCGAACAGTTCACAACCGTATCTGAACCGTATCAGAACTGGAGGGAATTGTTTCAGAACGATCCCCATTCCGATCTTGAACAGCACCCCGATCACATTCTAAGCATTTCTTCCCTGCTGCAGAAGAATCAGTCTGCAGTAAACGGCCACCTGATTTTGTGTCGACAGGGAAACAGACCTGTGGCAGCAGGAATTCTTCTCCCGAAATCAATCAGTACTAAAAAACTGCGGGGTCTCGGTCCTGCCAGACAATTACACGGCTACTTCCTGTCTGGCAAACGATTTCTGATTGCGAAAGACTATCAGTACGATCACGGCTTTCAGAATTTCCTCCTGGAAGCGACTCTATCATTCTGTGGTCAAACTGCAGGCAGATATCTGCTGTTAGAAGATATTCTGATTGATGAACCACTCAATCAATCACTGAGTCAACTGTCTTCTCATTGCTTAACCTATTCCCATACAGGTTTTCAATCACGCTGTCTGATTCAGTTTCCGGAAATCCCACTGGATTACTGGAACCAGTTTCGTTCCAAATCGCGACGAAAACATCGCAAATTAATACGAGATAATTCTCATTTGAAACTGGTCCGTATTACGCGTCCCGACCAGGTCGCTGATTTCCTTGATGCAGCACACCAAATATCAAAGAATACCTGGCAGACTCAGCGTCTGGGGCTGCGAGTAAAAAACAGTGCAAAAGAAATCGAAGAACTGCTGTTTTTTGCGATCAATGACGCATTACGTTCCTATCTTCTGATGGATCAGGACCAGCCAGTCGCATTCAAAATCGGTATTCAACACCAAGGAATTTACCATGATCGGGAATTTGGATTTGATCTGGACTATGCCAGTATCTCCCCCGGGGAAACCTTACTGCTGCTGATCCTTGAGGACCTGATTACGTATGACACTCCTCGCACTTTCGATTTTGGAATCGGTGATGCGGAATACAAGCAACGCTACAGCTCTGAAATAACGCAGAGTCGCTCCGTATTGCTGTTTCCATCATCTTTAAGAAATAAAAGTCTACTCAGTTATCTGAAAGCATCCTGCTGGATTGACCAGTTCTCCAGAAAGGTCCTGAAAAGGACCGGCTTGTATACCGCGTTGCGTCATCTGGTACGGTATCGAAAGCTGGGCAGCCGCTGATGAAAAAGCGAAAACACCACGAAGAATTAACTACTGAGGTCAGGCCTGCCATGAAAATCCTGTTTCTTTCAAACGTGTTTCCTAACCCGTTGCATCCCGGGAAAGGTACGTTCAACAAATCGATGATTGAATCCCTGTCGCAGACACACCGCGTGCATGTCATCACACCGGTCTCCTGGATTGATGAGATTTCGCATAGACTCAAAAACAAATCACGGATGGATCGGAACTGGATGCCCGTTGAATACTTGAGCCAGCTCAGCGTGGAATATCCGCGATTCTACTACCCTCCGAAGATACTTCACCAGCATTATGGACAGTTTCTGTCATGGTCTCTCCACCAGTGCCTGCAGCGAACCATCTCCCGTTTCCAGCCTGACATCATCCTGTCCTACTGGTTACACCCTGATGGAGAAGTTGCCGTTAAAGCGGCTCAAGAATATGGAATTCCCGTCGTCGTTATGACCGGAGGCAGTGATGTGCTGCTGCTCACACAAAATCGGAATCGAAAACGTGCCATTCAAAACGTGCTCCAGCAGGCAGATGGCGTAATTACTGTCAGCAACGATATCCAGAATGCGGTAAAAAACCTGAATGTACATCCGGAGAAAATTAACACCGTCTACCGCGGTGTTAATCGGGACCTGTTCAGTCCCGGGGATCAGCGAGCCGCCCGCGAACGACTGGGACTTCCCCTGGAACGAAAAATCATAGTCAGCGTCGGACGCCTGGAACCGGTCAAGGGACACTCTGTTCTCCTGCAGGCCTGCGAGAAAATAAGTAAAGTGGGCACTCGTTTTACATGCTATGTTTTAGGTGATGGTTCTCTGGAATCAGCTTTATTACAAAAAACAGAACAAACCGGATTGGGAGAATTTTTCCAGTTAAAGGGATCACAACAGCAACATCGGCTGGTGGACTGGTATCGTGCTGCTGATTTGATTGCGTTACCAAGTCTCTCGGAAGGAATACCCAATGTGCTTCTGGAAGCAATTTCCTGCGGTAAACCGTTTGTAGCCAGTCGTGTGGGGGGGATTCCCGAAATCGCAGACTCGAACTGTGATCGACTGGTGACGCCTGATGATTCAAGTGAACTGGCAGTAGCACTTTCCGAAATGCTGGAATCAACGACTTCTTCTGATCGGCGGAGTTTTGAACCGATGTCATGGCAGGAGTCGTCATTACAGATCAGCCAGATTCTGTCTGACTGCAGTACACGTTATACAGCTGGCCTGACCGGACAACAGAAAACACGATCGTCTTATCAGCGAAAAGACAAAAAAACAAAACAACAGACCTGAAAACAGCCGCCATGAATATCATTCGTCAATTCGTCAAGAAAGCGATTCCCGCATTGATTCCGCCGAAGCTGTATCTGGTGCATGGCGCTGTCAGCCACATCGACTCGGAAGCTCATGCCAACTGCTGCACTGCTGACACCGGGCCACTCAAAGAGATAGCCTTCACTTTTGATGATGGCCCCCACCCGGAATACACGCCACTTCTGCTGGACGTATTACAGAAATATCAGCAACAGGCCACGTTTTTTGTCATCGGTGAAAAAGCCCGGCAATATCCTCATCTGATTGAACGAATCGTCCAGGAAGGTCACGAACTCGGAAACCATACTTTGACACATTCCGAACCGGCACAAACATCCACACGCAACTTTCTTGAAGAAATTGAGCAGACCGATCAGATACTGGAGCAGCTCACAGGCAAAAAAGTGAAGCTGGTACGACCGCCGAAAGGCAAACTGAACCTCGGTAAACTGCTGGGACTCTGGAGGCAACGACGCACGGTGGTGCTCTGGGATATCGATCCTCGCGATTATCTGATGAATGACCAGTCTGAAATGATCGACTGGTGTCAGAACTATCATCCCGTTTCTGGGAATTTCTGCCTGATGCATGACAACCATCCCTACGCGATTGAAGCAGTCCGCCAGCTCTCTGAATGCCAGCACACCCGCCTTCAGTCTCACACAGTCAGTTATTGGATTGAAAATAAAACTCAGCACTCAACGCGAACACAGCAGGCCTGCGCCTGATTTATAATATTGAAGGAACCACGACACCATGTCCACGATTATCTCTCGTCCAACAGAATCCTCTGACTCCCGGGATCATATATCTTCGGAAGGGACGCGAAAACGACTGCTGCTGGTCAGCTATCACTTTCCACCGGTCGGCGGTGCGGGCGTACAACGTCCGGTAAAATTCGTCAAATACCTGCGTCAATTCGGCTGGGACGTGAGTGTGCTGATGGCAGCCAACCCCTCTGTCCCTGTATTCGACAACAGTCTGCTGGTCGATATTCCGGAAGAAACAAATCTGGTCAAAGCCCGAACCTGGGAACCGGATTACTCTCTCAAACAGAACATGGCCAGCAAAAAACAGCATCATCAGTCAACCAGTCTGCTGTCATCTATGAAGTCTGGCTGCCGTAAGATCGCCAGATCAGCTGCAGGGTTATTACTTCAACCCGATTCTCAAATCCTCTGGTACCCCAATGCACTCAAAGCGGGAAAAAAACTGCTGAACGAAATGCCTCACGATGCCATACTGGCGACGGCGCCCCCCTACTCCAATCTGATTCTCGCCAGCAAACTGAAACGCATTTCGGGGCTGCCTCTGATCGTCGATTTCAGGGACGAATGGGACCTGAGCAGCAAGTACCTGGAAAATCATCAACAGGACCGAATTTCACATCTGATCCAGACCCGCTTACAGAAATCGGTCATGCAGCAGGCGGATGCCATCGTTGCAACAACCAAAGCCAGCACTCAAAGGCTGCTTGACCGCGCACACCAGTTCGGAACTGACGCCGTTGCCAGATGCATCTACAACGGCTTCGACATGGATGACTTTGATCATCTGGATCAGCCTCTGCAGAAAACACATCATCCTGCAGCGCAGAAACGATTCCGGATCGTCTATACAGGAACACTTTGGAATCTGACAACGGTCGAACCACTCATTCACGCAATCGAAGCCGTTCATCAATCACAGCCTGAGATCCTGAAAAATCTGGAACTGCAGTTTATTGGCAGAAAAACACCGGAACAACAGGCACTACTCGAACGGATCAGACAGACTGCATGCACTTTGCTTACTGAAGAATACTGTGCGCATCATGAAGCTTTGAAAAAAATGGCAAACGCTGACGCCCTGTGCCTGTTGCTCAGTGATGTCGAAGGTGCCGACCGGGTCGCTCCCGCCAAACTGTTCGAATACCTGGCGATTCAACGGGAAATATTGTCGATTACTCCTGCAGGTGAAACCGCAGAGATCCTTGGCAGTTTCTGGCCCGCATCCAATTTCCGTGCAGACAATATTGCCGGCATGGCAACCTGGTTAACAGAACGACTCACAGAAACACATGATGCCTGCATCTCTCAACCGGAACAGATAGATCAGTTCAAGCGGGAATACCAGGCGGGGCAACTGGCAGACCTGTTGAATCAACTGGTAAACAATACCGTCTGATCCAAGAGAGCGCGCAATACCAATACATTCAATAAGAAGTGAGCTGAATATGAAGTTCTGGGAAGACCTGAAAGCGAAATCAGAATGGTGCTACGGGAGCATCACCTACCGCAGCCTGCTGAAGACCTGCCTGACAGATGGCACGATGGCAATGCTGTGGTATCGACTGATGCAATGGTCTGATACCTGGAAACTGTTTCCGCTTTCCATGATTTTCAATAAGTGTAATGCCATTTTCTGCCAGTGTATCATTGGACGGGGCGCCAGTTTTGGCAGACGGTTTGTGATCATCCACAGCCAGGGGATAGTAATCAACGGTTCTGTCAAAGCCGGTGACGACATCAAAATCGAACATCAGGTGACGATCGGTGCAGAACGCAATACTTCCCCCGAACTCGGTTCGGATATTTTCATTGGCGCCGGTGCTAAAATCATTGGCGGAATCCACGTAGGATCACATTCCAAAGTCGGTGCCAATGCGGTGGTCGTTAAGAACGTTGATTCACACACAACCGTCGGCGGGATTCCGGCGCGAGTGATCAAAACTCATAATGAAAGTCAGCCGATAAAACAGATTGAAGTGAACCAGGCTGAATTACCCTATAAACAGTTCCAGAAAGGATCATCCACATGAATCCCGTTCTGATCGCCAGCCTGTTCTGGACCTCTCTGTTTCTGATCGGTTTTTCCTATTTCGGTTACCCCCTGGTAATCTGGCTGCTGGCACGTAATAAATCCAGGCAACAAGACACAGAGGAACGGGAACCACTCGATACGAATTCTCTGCCGAAGGTATCGATCATCATCGCCGCGTATCGTGAAGAAGCAGTGATCCTCGAACGCCTCAACAACCTTGCCAGACTCGATTATCCAACATCAAAACTGGAAATCCTGATTGGCTGCGATGGAAATGAAGACCTGACTGGAGAGCTTGTCGACTCGTACGGCGATGATCAGATACGACTGATTCAGTTTGAACAACGTCGCGGGAAAGCGTCGGTACTGAATGACTGTGTTCCCCTGGCTTCGGGAGAGATTCTTGTTTTTTCCGATGCGAACACCAACATGGATCCACAGTGCATCCGACAACTCGTCAGGCATTTCCAGGACGAATCAACTGGCTGCGTCTGCGGGCAACTTATCCTCGAAGATGCAGAAACCGGGAAAAACGTAGACGGACTGTATTGGAAGTATGAGAATTTCCTCAAACATTGTGAAACCCGTCTCGGTGCAGTTCTGGGTGTGAATGGTGCGATCTATGCATTGAAAAAATCGCTTTATCAGCCTGTTCCAGCCGATACGATCATTGACGATTTTCTGATCGGCATGCGGGTCCACCTGGCAGGACAACGCCTCATCTACGATGAGAGTGCCTTCGCGGTCGAGGAATCAGCAACTTCCGTCCAGGCCGAATTCAAACGTCGTATTCGTATTGGTACCGGGGCCTTTCAGAGCCTGAAGCATCTCAAAGGTCTGCTGCATCCCCGCTATGGTTCAATCGCCTTCGCCTTCTGGTCGCACAAACTGCTGCGCTGGTTCTGTCCAGTTTTTATGGCACTAGCCTTCTTAAGTAACCTGTTTTTATTAAATCAACCACTGTATCAGGCAACACTGTCGCTGCAGATACTGTTTTATATTTCTGCTTTCATTGGTATGAAGCTGAATGGCAGCAGTCGCCTGTTAAAACTCTGTCGCGTTCCCGGCATGTTCGTTCAGATGAATCTGGCCTTAGGGATCGGCCTGTACCGCTGGCTCTTTACCAGGCAAAGTGGCATCTGGGAACGTACCGAACGCAGTCAGCCTGTTTCGGTTCCGGTGAATGATCATTATATTCCGGAAACAGATCCTGTCGTCAGTGACGTGGAGTCGACGACTGCTGATACCCTCCCCTTTACAAAAAGCTGAAGCAATATGTCCCCGTTTCTATTTACCTGTATTGTGATTAGTGTCACCTTATTGATAGGTCTGGCTGGCGCATTCTGTTTTGCCATCCGGGCCCGGAACATGCAGTACTGGCTCCCCGCTTACCTGTTTTCAAAGAAGCGAGATCCGAAACTCTCCTTCAGCCCGGAACAACCCCGACATATTTTCATTGCGGTCTGTGACCACTTTGAACCGGAATGGGGTAACCCCACGAAATCAGAGGCGATTGCCCGCGTCGATCGCTGGTGTGAAGAATACCCGGCTCGATTTTCCCGGTTCAGCGATTCGCGGGGACAAGTGCCACAACATACATTCTTCTACCCTCAAGACCAGTATGCGCCTGAGTACCTGGATCGTCTCGCGTCCCTCTGTAAACAGGGATACGGTGATGTGGAAATTCATTTACATCATGACCATGACACAGCAGACGGCCTGCGACAGAAAATGAACGAGTTTCGCCAGACCCTCTTCGACCGGCATGGTCTACTGAGAAAAGATCCCCAGACGGGAGAGATTCTCTACAGTTTTATCCACGGTAACTGGGCACTTTGCAACTCGCGTCCCGATGGTCGCTGGTGTGGTGTCGACAATGAGATTGAAATCCTGCTGGAAACCGGCTGTTATGCCGACCTGACCATGCCCTCCGCCCCCAGTAATACTCAGACCGAAATCATCAACAGCATCTATTACGCAAAAAACCGCCCGGGAGAACGGAAATCACAGAACCAGGGAGTTCATACCCAGGTAGGTCACTCACCTGATTCAGACAGTCTGCTGATGATCCAGGGACCGTTAAGACTCGACTGGAGTCAACGCAAATGGGGTCTGATGCCACGAATCGAAAATTCGGATCTGCACGCGGGACGTCCCGGCACGATTAATCGATTACATCACTGGCTGGCCGCAGATGTCCACGTCACCGGGCGCCCCGACTGGACTTTTATTAAACTCCATACCCATGGTGCCAAGCCTGGCAATATCGACACCCTGCTGGGGCCGGAAACAGAAGCTTTTCATACAGAACTCCGTGCAGAAGCCGAACGGCACCCCGAGTGGAAGTATTACTATGTCACTGCCTGGGAGATGGCCGCCCTGATCCATCAGGCGGAACAGGGAGTTACTATTCCTGATTTTGACGCGATTCATAAGCAATCAACACAAGCATCTGAACCACTGATCAATACTGAGACGCCAGCGGTCAGCAGTAAAAAATAAAGAAAGTTATCATTCTATTTTTTACTGCATGGCAGCGGACGACTGTTTCTGAACAAATTCGCATTGACCAGAATATTAAGATTTGTCAAGATCATCGGCGAAGGTGCAATGGTTGAAAGCCCTTCTTCAGACTTCCTATCTTATCATTCGATATCGAATTACCGGCAAGCGCACTGCTGGTCTGATCGCGAGAGAAATCCATACTGGCTCATCAACGTTTCAAGGAGGAAACATAATGAGTGTCACATTAGTGCATACCGGCGTATCACATACTCGCATCGAGTACTGTATTTGGGAAGCACTGAATCAAATCTGGCCTCACTCATCTACGATAGCCCGCTTCGGAACAGGGTTTTCCCCTGCGCGCGAGATCAACTCTGTTGACTCTGATCTGATCATCAGTACCAGCCTGGAAGCAGCCGCCTCTATCAAATGCCAGGAACACCAGTTACACATGTGTTATCTGGAACCCCGTTCCAGTAATCAGGCCCCTCTGAATCAGCAGCTCATCAACAGTTTGACGGAAGTGGAATTTGTCGTTCCTACAAAGACCCTTCAGAATCAGAATCGGGATCGATTCACATCGTTCGTCAAACCACCTGTGGACACCGATTTCTTCTGCTCCGGATTCGACCAGAGAACGGAGTTTTACCTGCTGGTCGTCGATGGCCAGTGGACCGCATCTGATCAACTTGCCGTGAATGCCTGTCAGGAATTGGGGCGAAGCCTCTCGATTGCAGGAATCAGTGCTGAGCAACTCCCGCAGGATTTGCAGGATCATTCCCTGGTTGAACTTCTGGGCCCACTGGATGATCAGCAACTGCGGGATCAATACCGCCTCTGCTCTGCCGTGATTTGTCCCCGTGAAGTTGATTTCGACCTTTCAGCCATTGAGGCACAAAGTTGTGGTACTCCTGTCGTTATCTACTCGGACTGCGAAGCAGCCCGTTCAGTCGTCTGTTTCGAACAGAATGGACTGGGGAGTGGAATTTATTTTGAAGAGCAAACGGTTGTGTCTCTTGCCAGTTCAATCCGTGAACTGGAACTCAGACCTCAGCGTTGCCAGCCTGTAATTGGCTGGTGTTGTGCCGCACAGTTTTCTTTTCATCAGTTTCAGATTGCCTTTAACCAGGCCATCGCTAAAGAAATTGCCTACCGGATCCAGACAGCTGCACGCAAAAAACAGCTCCAGGATCAACAAGACGACCAGGGACCTCCAGAAGAGCGCATCGCCGCATAGTCTGTTCACAACCGATTCCAGTTGCAGGGACTGACTCAAGCGTCTGTAGAAGAGACATCAGCTGACGCAGTCCCCTGCTGTTCAGTCTGTCGGGCATGAATTCTTCAATCGTCCGGACACATACTTTCATCGAAAACTATCCCCTCCTCAGTGGTAATTTGGGAAGCTTTCGCAAAGTGTTACACTTGGACCTGTTCGCATATTGATAGATATAATCTGTCTGACAATTCCAGTTTCCCGGCTGAACCCACTGGCAGAAACACAATTGAAACTCGCTTCAACTGAAGCAGATCTTTTGTGCTGTTCTGCTTGCCCCTTTTTCTCGATTCTATTTCATTTTAATGACTTACAACAATATTGAGAAACGCGGATCATTATTGCATTTTAAAGTCCAACTCAAATAAAGACCTGGCATGATTCAGGGTGCGACGAACGCAGTTTTTCCCGCATCAGACCCCATATCACCCATTTGCATAATACTACCTATTCTCGGCAACAGGATCCTGCTGACTATTTCTCCAATCGCATTGAACGCGTCTACTGTGACGATCTGGAGTCCTGTATCCAAGACGCCGATATGTAAACTATAAGTAAAAATTCCAGAATCAGTGGCAAGTCGCTGTTTTCTATAAATCATTCAATCGCCAGGCAAGGATGCAAGCGGTTCATGTCAAATCAAACCATCGAATCACTGGAACAACGGGTTAAAGAGCTGGAAACCCAAATTGAAGACTATCAGAAGCAATTGATCCATGCTCAGAAAATGAGTTCTGTCGGCGCTCTGGCTTCTTCAATTACTCACGAGTTCAATAACATCCTGACCACCGTTATCAATTACGCCAAACTGGGTTTGCGTCACAAAGAAGAAGAACGCCGCGAGAAAGCATTTAACAAAATTCTGTCTGCCGGTCAGCGTGCTGCAAAAATCACGACCGGGATGCTTTCCTATGCCCGCGGCAGTGACAGCCGTCAGGAACCAGTTGATCTGGTCGTGCTGGTCAAAAGTGTGATTGCCCTGGTCGAAAAAGATCTCTCGATGAACCGTGTCAATCTGCACACTCATTTTGAGGCCCAGCCGGAAGTTGTTCTCAATCCGAACCAGATTCAGCAGGTGCTTGTCAATCTGATCGTCAATGCACGACAGGCCATGCCTACCGGAGGTCGACTCGATCTGGCGGTTCGACTGAACGCTGAAGCCAATATGGCAGAAGTCATTGTTCGTGACAGCGGAGCAGGCATCCCGTCAGAGCAGCTGCATCATATCTTTGATCAGTTCTACACCACCAAAGAAGCGGATGAAAATGGTCAGGGAGGAACCGGACTGGGTCTTTCTCTGGCGAAAGAAGTCATGGAAGCGCATCACGGCCGGATTCGTGTAGAAAGTGCCGTCGGTAAAGGAACCGCATTCACACTGAAGTTCCCGCTTTCTACCGCTGCCATCGAAGCCGCCTGAAACACGAAACGGACGACATAAAATCAGCACGCGACTGCCTGACCAATCAGGGAATGTGATATTTTAGCCTGTTTCCATTGAATTCCTTAAAGCGTTAGACTATATAATCTTAATCTCAGGCCGGAGTGGCGGAATCGGCAGACGCGCTGGATTCAAAATCCAGTGAGGGTAAACCTCGTGGGGGTTCAAGTCCCCCCTCCGGTACTATAAAAACCCGACAGGAAATGGTGTGAAAGCCTTTCCCGTCGGGTTTTTGCTTTTGAGACTGGCCCTTGCTGAGACTCAACCTATGTCTGTATCGGCTATTATTTTTTAGCCAGATCCAGAAAGACGATATGCGAGGGGTTGCCCACGGCGGCATACTGACCGGTGAACGTCAATTTGCCCGTGACTCTGTCTACCTTGAAAATAGCGATGTTGTCTGCTCGCTGATTGCCGCAGTACAGGAATTCTCCTGTGGGATCAAAGCTGAAGCTGCGCGGGTAATTGCCGCGGGTCCATTCATCGGCCACCCAGGTCAATTCGCCTTGTGGGCCGACTGAGAAAATGCCAATGCTGTCATGCAGCCGATTGCCTGCATAAACAAACTTGCCGTCATCTGAAACCAGAATTTCGGAGCAGAAATTACTGCCTTTAAAACCGGCTGGCAGAGTTGAAACAGTCTGTCGTTCCGTCAGCGTTCCCGCTTTCGGGTCATAATCGAACAAGACCAGTGTCGAGCCCTCTTCCTGAATGGAATAAAACCAGCGTCCATTGGGATGGAAGTGGAAGTGCCTGGGACCATCGCCGGGAGGCAGTGATATCGCTGGCGGATCGTTCGGGGCCAGTTTTCCAGTTTTCTGATCGAACTTCCAGATATAGATTTTATCCAGCCCCAGATCAACGTGCAGCACAAACCGACCGCTCGGATCGGCCTGAATCATGTGTGCGTGCGTGTGATCATGGCCGCTAAAGGCAAAGCTGCCTTCCGGTGCATTTTCAGCGGTGGTGGGACCAATCTTTCCGGCATCGTTTTTGACGTCAGTGGCTTCCCCCAGTGATCCATCATCCAGTATGGGAAGCACGGAGACCGATCCACCAAAATAATTCGCGATCAACAGATATTTTCCGGAAGGATGAATGCTCACATAGGTAGGGCCGTCTCCCCCCGAGCTGACCTTGTTGAGTGGGGTCAGCAATCCGTCTTCGCTGTTAATGGCAAAAGCGGAAACGGAACCGTGTTTCTCTTTCCCCACTCGATCAGTTTCGTTCGTGGAATAAAGACGCGTGCCGCTTGCGTTGACCGCCAGACAACTGGGACTGGTTCCCATCCGCTGGATGCCGGCGGGAGTCATCGCTCCGGTCTTACGGTCGATCTTGAAGAGATGAATGCCCCGTCCATTGCCGGGTGGCAGATCGACTTGAGTGTCTAGTACATCCTGCAGGGGAGAACTGAACGTGCCGACATAGGCCATCAGTGGCTTGTCTGCCGACTTTGATTCTGCGTGAGCCAGGCCAGTAATGAGGGGCAATGTTCCTGTCATGGCGAGGGACGATTTCAGGAACGAACGACGAGATTGATCGTGGCGATTCATGGAGTCTATTTCTATTGATGATCAAAGGTGTAAGATTTTCAGAGAGCCTGTTCCCGATGATATATTGCCTGCTGACAGATTGCATCTGTTATCAGTGATTCATTCGAAACCATGTCTTGATTGAGGCTGAAATGCTCGCAAATCGCTGTTTATTTCCTCCCGGACCGAAATCATCACAATTGTGCCACCGTTTGTCTGATTGCAGTGAAATAACTTGCCCCAAACGATACAGATGGATAGACTTATAGAACTTCTCTCTGATCCAACCATACTGGTGACCTCAGAACGAAGGCAGGCACAAAATTCAGAATGAAGATTTACCGGGTTCATTGCGCGCCGAATCCAGCAGAATACTGTGTCTACCGGAAGTTCTATCCATGTCAGCCTATCGCTTTCCACTCGTCTGCAGCACAGCACTGCTGCTCTGTCTCTGTTTCTCCTGTCAGCAGAACCCACAAGAAGAGACTGATCGAAACGCGGTGTCTCAACAGTCACAAGCCGAGGCTGAAAGCGGACAAACTTCTGCAACAGGGCAAACCTCTGAGCCGGCAGTTCAGACAAGCAACGTTATCAGCAAGGAACCAGCCAAAACTGAAACAAAAACCATTGATCCCAAGATGGTCATCACCCCCGGCAAACCGATGACGGTAGAGCGTTATCAGGCGGTCAAAGCTAAACTCAAAGACCTTGGCCTGGGGCTGCATAACTCGCATGATAAGCACCGGGCTTTCTTACCCTCGGCGGAAGAACATCCTGAATACTACGACGAAAATGGTCAGCTGAAAGTGAGCTGGCGAGTGCATATCCTGCCTTATCTGGGCCAGAAGCCGCTGTACGAACAGTTCAAACTGGATGAAGCCTGGGACAGCCCCCACAATGCTCCCCTGGTGAAACGCATGCCCGTTATCTACCGTTCTCCGGACACCCCCGCCGATTCCGATAAAACCCGCTTTCGTGTATTTAAAGGCCAATGGAAAAAAAACAGCAGAGGCAGCGAGTCTCCGACAACCATCTTTCCGCAGGGGAAACCGGCCCGGATTCGCGACATTCGGGATGGGTCATCCAACACGGTCATGGTGGTCGAAGCGGGACCGGATAAAGCAGTCGAATGGACCAGACCCGGAGGACTGAACAGCGAACATCCTAAAGCAGAATTCGGGAATGCAGCGCGGGGAATCCCCGTGCTGCTGAGCGATGGCGCGACACTTTGTTTCAAGCGGGATATCGATGAAGGCAAATGGAAAGACCTGATTGACCCAAACGATGGCAAAGTAATGGACTGGAGAGAATTTCTAATCATCCATACGACATTGAAGCCCAAGCAGATTCAAATTTTACAACAGTTGCGCATGATCGCCGTCGCTTTCTTTCGCTATACAGATAAGTATCAACGATTTCCGCCTGCCGACGAGCAACTGGTGGATGGAAAGCCCCTCCTGAGCTGGCGGGTGCACCTGCTCCCCTTACTGGGTCAGGATGCGCTGTACCAGCAGTTCAAACGGGATGAGCCCTGGGACAGTCCTCACAACAAGACCTTGCTGGAGAAAATGCCGGGCTTCTACCAGTTTGGGGCACAGGGTAATCCGGGCACCACACGGATCATGACTTTTTCCGGCGAGAAGTCCCCCTTCCCGGGAGGGCCGGGCCCCCGCTTCAGAGACATTACTGACGGATCTTCGAATACCATTCTATTCGTCATCGCTGCCCCGGACAAAGCGGTCCCCTGGACGAAACCGGAGGATCTTCCCTTTGATTCGGCAAATCCGATCAAAGCACTGGGAGCATTGTCCACGCCAGATTTCCCGGCGGTCATGTTTGATGGTTCACTTGCTTCTGTGCCCGTGAACATCCCTGCGGCAACGTTATCGAAACTGATTCAACCTGACGACGGCATGATCACTGGTGCAGAACTTAAACCTTACCGTCCCCAATAATACCGCAAGCAGTTTCTGTCTGATTCGGGCAGCCTGCTCTATCTCTGAAACGAAACAATCACTTTTTCGATGAGAGTCTTATCTATGAAATTTTCACGCAGCATCCCACTTCTGTTTCTGACCATCCTCTTCAGTACCAACAACGGTGGCTGCCAGAAGAATCCCCCCACAAGCCCGGAAACGGATGCGAAACAGGCCGCCGCCGAGAGTCCTGCAGAAAATACTGCTGAGGAAAAAGCTTCTTCAACTACGACTCCGGAAGAAATGCCCATTGATCCAAAACTGGTGGTCAAGCCAGGTGAGCCGATGACAGCAGAGCGATTTAAAGCTGTGAAAGAAAATCTCAAGCAGTTGGGGCTGTCGCTGCACAACTTCCATGAAGAATACAGCATGTTCTTACCCTCTCCGGAAGACCATCCAGAATACTATGATGAGAACGGCCTTCTGAAAGTGAGCTGGCGGGTGCACCTTCTGCCTTTCCTCGATCAGAAGGATCTGTACAACCAATTCAAACTGGGTGAAGCCTGGGACAGTCCGCACAATGCTCTCCTGGCAAAAAACATGCCTGAGACCTTCCGCTCCCCGGATACTCCAGCTAATGCAACAAAGACGCGCTTCCGCATTTTTCAGGGCAAACCTGAAAAGGACAGCGAAGGTAAAATGAGAATGACTTCCCTGTTCCCCCTGGGAACACCTGCCCGTATAAGAGATACCCTTGATGGGACTTCCAACACAATTATGGTGGTCGAAGTCGGTCCCGATAAAGCTGTCGAATGGACCAAGCCTGGTGGACTGAGCCTGACACAACCCAAAGAGGAACTGGGGGCTACCGCCTCTACAGTTGCCGTTCTGAAAGGTGACGGTTCCGTCTCCCTGATCAAACAGGATCTGGACAAGATTCAATGGAAAGAACTTGTGGGCCCACAAGACATGACCCGGATCGACTGGGATGCCATTGAGGTTCAACCGTAGAAAGCATCCCCCCGAGGCATGTCTCTCGTTTCTCTCAGATCGGACGGGGAGTGAATCGTCTGCTGCGGTTCACTCCTGTCGTCTGTTATTTGAAGCCAACGACATTGAATTACCGAAACAGAAATAAACATCCCCATGATGTGATTCAGATCCCCACCCAGCTCCTTTATTTTTTCTCAAAGATCCCCAAACGACCATGACAATCAGTTTTCAATGCCAAAAGTGTGGTAAGAACTATAAAGTCAGTGATGACAAAGCCGGTAAAAAAGTCAAATGTCGCCAGTGTGATGCACCTGTGCGCATTCCGGAACTCGAAGCTAATGACTTTTCAGAAGAGTGGGAAGAACCAGAACCGGAATATGAAGCCCCTGCCCGACGTCGCAAAAGCAGCGCACCAAAAAATAAGTCGAAATCCAAAAGCCGAAAAAAAACAGCTGGTGGTCCGAACCAGAAGCTGTTGATCGCAGGTGGCGCGGTGGCATTCGTACTGATTGGCGGCGGCCTGTTGTTTATGTTCTCTTCCAGTAAATCAGGTGGAGGCCTTTTCAAGTCGATTACGGACAAAGTCGATGTGGTTGTCAATTCACAACTAGACAAGTCCGCTGGCAAATCGGGAAGTAACGGAAGCGGATCTGCGGGCTCCGACATTGATAACATGAAAAAAATTAGCCTGGCGTTTCATAACTTCCATGATTCATTTACCCGTTTTCCTCCCGCGGATGCGCATCTGGTCGATGGAAAACCACTGCTCAGCTGGCGCGTACACATGCTGCCTTTTCTCGGCCAGAAAGAGCTTTATCAACGTTTTAAGCTGCAGGAGTCCTGGGACAGCCCCCATAATTCTGCCCTGCTGAATGAGATGCCGGATATCTATCAGACCGAGGGAGTCAATCAAGCAGGTTACACTTCGATCATGACCTTCAGTGGCGAGGGTACCCCCTTCACCGGAGGTAAAGGGCCACAAATACGGAACTTTGTTGACGGTACGGGAAATGTCATCCTCTGCGTTCAGGCAGGCCCGGACAAAGCGGTCCCCTGGACACAACCAGTCGATCTCCCCTTCAATCAGGCCAATCCAGTCAGCGTACTGGGGCAGACATCCCGGGGCGCATTCCTCTGTATCATGGCTGATGGTTCGATCAGAAAAATTCCAGCTGGCATTTCTCCTCAAACACTTAAGAATGCGATTCAGCATAATGACGGTCAGGTAGTACCCCTGTTTTGAGGCAGATAATCGAACCCAGATATTTCCAGCGCTAATATTAATATCTCTTCATTCTTAAGTTAGACAAGATAAATATTCTGGCAAAGACATGTCTTCTTTTGTATGCTTATGAACAAACAGACCACACATGCTGACATGATCCGTAGGGACCGTATCAGCAATTTTATCCATCTGTCTGATTTGACCGTAATGTCTTTCGCTTCATGAGCTTCTAAGTGAGCTGATTGAACTGAAAATAAACCAGAAAGAACCGGACGCTCATGCTGTTGACCCACTGGTTAAGGTCGATTTCATCTTTCCTCCGACCATCACATCGCCCCTTGCACAAACGCCGTGTTCGTTCACGATATGGCAACCATGCAATCCTGAATCATCAAAGGCGACCGGTTACTGTCGAAGAACTCGAAGACCGCACACTATTGACGCCTATCATCAGCGTTGCGGATCGTGGCAGTGTGGAAGGAAACACTGGTTTACAAACTCTTGTATTTACAGTCACGAGAACCGGAGTCAATGCGGGTGACCTGAATGAAAGTGTGACGATTGACTTCACCACTCAGGATGGATCAGCTACCAGTGCTGATAATGATTACCTGGCTACAAGCGGATCGTTTGAATTCGCAGCTTCCAGCACCGCGACAAGGCAAGAAAAAACGTTTCAAGTAAAAGTCCAGGGTGATTACAGGAAAGAAGGTGATGAAAGTTTTCAGATCCTGCTTTCGACTCAAATGTCCGGCGTCACTATTGAAAATGATTCTGTGACACTCACCATTTACGACGATGAGTATCGTCGTTTTGAAGAAACACAATTACTCTCCCCGCCAGCTCCTGTAAGCGATGGAGATCACTTCGGGCAAATTATCGAAGTCGATGGTGACTATATGGTAGTGGGAGCACCGGACAGTGACCTGGTTGCCAGTGATGCAGGAGCGGTCTTTCTCTATGAACGTAATCGCCAGGGGACTGCTGATGAAACCGATGACACATGGTCTTACTCTTCCACTCTAACAGCTTTTGACGGTGCTGCAGACGATCATTTTGGAAGCAGCATTGCCAAATCAGGTGACACGATTGTAATTGGCGCTTACGGTGCTGACCTGAATCAGTCTGATGAGGGTGCTGCGTATGTTTTCCGTCTGTCTGGTGGAACGTGGCAACTGGAAACGAAACTCACCGCCTCCAACGCGGAGGCAGATGATTCTTTTGGTACAGATGTGGCCATCGAAAATGACCTCATCGTAATCGGGGCTCCTTTGCATAACGCGCCTTCTTATAATAATTCGGGTGCTGCCTACATTTTTACCCGCTCAGGCAGTACCTGGTCTGAAGATCAAATCCTGACAGAAACCGAATTTTACAGCTATGAGAACCAACTGGGAACATCCGTTGCCATCGAAAATGGAGAGATATTTGTTGCTGCCAGGAGAGCCAAAGTTGATGATGCTGGTGCGGGTGTGGGAAGCGTCTTTACATATCACAACAACGCGGGAACCTGGGAAACACAGCAACAACTCACATTGACCTTTACCTATAGTTATGACTATGCCGGCTCGGATCTAACTGTCTCGGGGAACCATCTGGCTGTCATCGCAACAGATAACAGTTATGTCTATCTGTTTGAACTTACCGAAGGAAACTGGGAATATCAGCATAGAGTGAACCCTGCTTCATCAATCTCTTCGATTCGGATCAACTCAATTGATTTGAGTGATAACTCACTGGTCGTTGGTTCTATCAAAACAAACGGCTCTACCAACTCCTCAGGGATAGTGACTGAATATCAATGGATTAGAGACCAATGGATCCGTACAGGGGACTATTACGGCGAAAGCAGCACTAACACGACAGGCTTTGGCACGGGAGTCGCGTTGGCAGACTTACAGATCATCGTCGGAGAGCCTGATGTTGATGCAAGTGCTCTCGAATCCGGGCTGATTCACGTATTGGGACCATTCATCCCCAGATATGAAATCTATGATGTCACCGAATACGAAGGGGACAGCGGTCAGACTCTGTTCGAATTTACCATCGAACGTAAAGCCAGCGAAGCGGGTGATCTGAACTTCGCTTCGACTATCAGTTTCACCACAATAGACGGTACAGCGACTGTTGCGAACAATGATTATGCAGCGCAGTCAGGAACGTTGACCTTTGAAGCTGACCCTGATGTGATTTCTCAATTCCAGACAGTCACGATTGTAGTTAACGGTGATGGCACCTACGAAGGGGATGAAAATTTTTATCTTCAACTCTTCAATCCCACGAATGGTACTCAACTATTCGACACACAGGGAGAAGCCATTATCGAAGCAGATGATAAGGCGGTCGTGGAATTAGTCGAATCCGAAATCTCGGTAGACGAAGGAGACGGCAAGGTCTGGCTGACTCTGGAACTGGATGAAGTCTTCTCAGAAGATGTGACTGTTGTGATTAATTATGAAGCAGGATCTGCTCGCGCTTATACCGATTTTGACGCGATGACTCAGTACGTTACGATCCCCGCCGGGCAGCTGACACATACGTTTTCAGTTGATATTGTTGAGGATGCGTATCCGGAAGACAGTGAAGAATTCTGGGTTTTGTTGGATGGCAGCTATAATGCCAACTTTAAATTTGGCCTGACCCGAAAATCCGTTGTTACAATTGTCAACGATGACATTATAGACATCTGGATTGATGACATTGTCGTCAATGAAAATCAGCAATATGCCACATTGTACATCCACGCCTCTCAACCGGTGTACATACCACTGATTTTTCACTTTACGACTCAGGATAATACAGCGACCAGTCCTGATGACTACACAGGGTATGCTGATATTTTTGTCCGGTTTGCTAGTGGCGACCAGACCAGTCAGCAACTTAGAATCCCCATCATCAATGATCCGGAATGGGAGTCAGATGAATCGTTTTTTGTAAATTTCACCTTTGCTGAAGCATACAATATTGATGTCCTGCCGATCGCCTTCACCGACAATCAGGCTGAAGTCACAATCATAGATGATGATCAACCTGACATCTCGATAGACGATGCGACAATTAATGAAGATGCAGGTTCGGTAACTCTCACAGTCTCTCTCAGCAATTCGGCTTCAACCCCGATTCAGATTGATTACTCCACTGCTGACGACACCGCAGTTCAAACCGAAGATTATTCTCTCATTTCCGAAACACTTACTTTTGCTCCGGGCGAGGTCACAAAAACAATCATTGTCCCGATCACCGATGACTTTCAGGCAGAAGATCAGGAACAATTTTTCGTCAACCTGAGTAACCTGCAAACAAGCATTCCTGACAGCTCAATCCAAAAAAGCAAAAGCGTCATCACCATCCTTGACAATGATCAATATTACCTGACGATTGATGACCAGACCGTAAACGAAGCGGATGGAACAGCGACACTGACCGTGACTCTAGATCGCGCCCTCCCGGCACTTTTAACCGTTGAATATTCCACCCTCAACCAGTCAGCGACAGCCAGCAATGATTATCAGGAGACATCGGGCACGCTGACGATTGCCTCTGGCGCGCTGACGGGCACCATAACAGTACCAATCAACGATGACCAAACTGCTGAAGACCTGGAAACGTTTCTGATCAACCTGAATAACCCTCAGTCAACCGGGGGCGACGTCTCATTGACAAAAAGCCAGGGACAGATTTCCATCACCGATAATGACCAGGCCGGCATCTCAATACATGATGTTGTTATTAATGAAGGGGTTAGTTACGTCCTGGTCACAATCACTTTGGATCAGCCTGCAGAAACTGAAATCAATGTTGGCTACTCAACTTCCGGTCAGACTGCAACTTCGTCTGTTGATTTTCGTTCGACGTCAGGTACGCTCACGTTTGCTCCAGGCGAAACCTCCAAACAAATCACAGTCAGCCTCATCAATGATAACCTGGTCGAAGCAGATGAAACCTTCCTGGTCACGCTTGATCTGAACAATCAGCAAAATAGTGCCGACGTCCAACTGGCAGACAGTCAGGGTGTCGTCACAATCAAAGAGACTGACCAGGCTCACATGTATATTCAAGACGTTTCAGTTGATGAATCGACTTCGACCGCTGTCGTGATTGTCTACCTTGATAAATATATTGACACGGTTTTCAGTGTCGATTTTACCACAGCTGATCAGACCGCAGTCAGCCCTGAACATTACCAGGCGACATCGGGCACACTCCATTACAATCTTAATCAGAAACAGCAGGCGGTTTATGTACCCATTATCGATAATTCATTAATTGATGACGACAAATCGTTTCTGATCAACTTGAGTAACCTGGTTGTTTCCGGAAACCGTAATGTAACTCTGTCGGATAACCAGTCAGAGGTAACGATTCTCAATGATGACTATAACGGCAGGTTCTCCATAGACGACCTCAGTGTCGATGAATCCGTAGGTCTGGCAAATATAACTGTCTCATTAAGCCAACCTGCCGAAACCACGGTCAGCGTTGACTTCACCACAGAAGGTACAACCTGGGCAATTGCTCCAGACGACTATCTAAACCAGTCTGGTACTCTGACCTTTAACCCTGGTGACCAATATAAAACGATTTCAATCCCAATTGTTGATGATAATCTGGTAGAGAGAAATGTTGAAATCATTCGTGTCGACTTGTCCAATATCCAGGCAAGCAGCGGCAGATATATTTTCGATAATGATCGAGCCGAAATCTACCTAAACGATAATGATCACGCGACCCTGACAGTCGACCATGTCACGGTCAATGAAGGCGATGGTGTCGCAACTCTTGTGTTTTCACTGGACAACCCGGTAGATGTAACCCTTTCCGTTAACTTCCAGACAGAGTCAAGGAGTGCCCAGGTTTCTTCTGATTTCCATGGTCGAAGTGGAAACATCTTATTCCATTCAGGAGAACAAACCGTTACGCTTGATGTCCCCATCGTGGACTCCGATTCAATCGAAACCGATGAATATTTTTTCTTCAAGGTGAGTAACTTTCGCACATATTTTTTCTCCGACAGTCGCAGTATCAGCCTTGATGGTTTCGGGGCAAGTGTCACGATACTCGATGACGACCAGGCTCATATTTCCATCAGCGATCTCACAGTTAATGAAGCTGCAGGAACAGCTGAAGTCACCGTATCTCTTGATCAACCACTCGACGCTCCCATCAGCCTGAGTTATACCACTGCCGACCAGTCTGCTGTTTCAACAGAAGATTTTTTGTTCCAGTCAGGGACTTTGACTTTTGATACGGGGGAACAGTCAAAAACCATCAGCATCAGCCTGGTCGATTCTGATCTTATTGAGGCTGACGAAAAGTTTCTGATCAATCTGCTTAACGTACAGAGCAACGGCTTTAATGTAGTTCTCACAGATACTCAGTCTGAAGTCACAATCATCGATAATGACCAGGCCGCTATTTCCATCGAAAATGTTGCTATCAATGAATCAGCGGGAATCGCAGAGATTACAGTCTCGCTGAATCAACCGGTCGGCATCTCCGTCAGTGTCGATTATGCAACCTCTGACCAGTCTGCACTCGATACTGAGGACTACCAGTCCCAGAGTGAAACTATGTAGGAAGCCTCCGTCGGATCGATTAACGTATAACA
>TARA_R110001592_G_scaffold363155_1_pt1 | contig 94104 bp, 86 predicted proteins | sample TARA_R110001592 | Tara Oceans TARA_R110001592 (sample SAMEA4398387) | marine metagenome | biome: Polar Biome; feature: [SRF] surface water layer (ENVO:00010504); material: water (ENVO:00002006), including particulate matter (ENVO:01000060) such as... | depth 5 m
TTAAATAACCAACCCTGGGTGATTTACACACTTTTCGGTACAGTGTCCGCAGTGTGTACAGGCCATGTTGCAAGGCTTGAAGTCTTCATTGCAGGCTTTTTAGGGCAAATCCCCGCCCTGCCCTACTAAGTCACACCAAGGTAATTTCACCTTTACACATTTTGGGACACTATATAACATGCTAGCACCGCCCATTCTTCAAGTTACTACACCCTATGCCACAACAAAGCGCAGACCGCTTCACACCATCCTACACCCTATGTCACAACCAATTACAGACCGCTTCACACCATCCTACACACCTTGCTACAACCAAGCACAGACCACTTCACAACATCCTACACCCTTTGCAACAACCAAGCACAGACCGCTTCAAATCATCCTATGCCCTATGCCACAACCAAGCACAGACCACTTCACAACTTCCAACACCCCATGCCACAATTAAGCACAGACCGCTTCACACCATCCTACACCCTTTGCCACAACTAAGCGCAAACCACTTCACAACTTCCTGCACCCTTTGTCACAACCAAGTACAGACCACTTCACAACTTCCTGCGCCCTTTGTCACAACCAAGTACAGACCACTTCACAACTTCCTGCACCCTATGCAACAATAAAACACCCACTAATTCACGTGCTGCCATCTACCATCTATGTTCAAGCCAACGACTTTAGTCCGCTACTTTTGCGACCATAGCGCGAAAAAGAAATCAATTTTTACTGTATATCAATGCTTTAGTTAAAAAGTCTCCTGTTTTTAACAAGTATTGAGTATAGAGTAGTTAGTACTGCACTGAGATTAGAATTGTAATTCAATGTTAATTAGACCTCTGAAATTGAAATTGATTTGCAATTGTTGCTTAGATGCTGTCGCAGCTTCTAAGCCGCAAACCCGGCAAGCAAAATCATCGCGACAGGATTACAGATCCTTTTATGCTGCGCAAGTATTGAGTATAGAGTAGTTAGTACTGAGATTCGTGTTCGTACTAAACTAATAATTAGATCTCTGCACTTAAAAATCATCATGCATTGTTTCCTTGATGCTGGAGCGGCAGCCTTGGGATTTTTTTAAGCCGCAAACCCAGCAAGCAAGCTTTATCTATAAGATCGACACAGGATTACAGATCCTTTAGAGGCTTTAAGGTCATACACCAAATCCTGGCTGCGCTGGCGCTACAGCCTTGGGATTTTTTTAAGCCGCAAACCCCGCAAGCAAGCTTGCGGTTTGGGCATAAAAAAATCCTGCAATTGCCTTCGGCGATTGCAGGATTTGGTGATCGCGACAGGATTCGAACCTGTGACCGTCTGCTTAGAAGGCAGATGCTCTATCCAGCTGAGCTACGCGACCATACCTAAAAGAGTATATCTCTTAAGGGCTGCGAAATTAGTATTTTATTCTCTACTATTAAATACTAATGAGGCTAAATTAAATAATACCTTGTATTTTTCTAAATTTACCTCCCAAGCCAAGCCCAAATATGACCTTCAAATACTTTAAGGAAGACCTTTCCGCCTCTCTCGTTGTTTTCTTAGTGGCTATTCCGCTCTGTTTGGGTATCGCTGTAGCATCGGGCGCAGATCCTCTTTCGGGCTTAATTGCAGGACTGGTAGGGGGAATCGTTGTAGGATCTTTAAGTGGTTCGTCGCTTAGCGTTAGTGGTCCTGCCGCAGGATTAACGGCCATCGTATTAAACGCCATCACTACTCTACCCACTTTTAATGCCTTTTTATTAGCCGTTGTTATTGCTGGGGTTTTTCAGATTATTCTCGGTTATATAAAAGCTGGCCTTATTGGATACTATTTTCCCAATGCGGTTATCAAAGGTATGCTCTCCGCCATTGGCTTGATTCTCATCTTAAAGCAAATTCCCCATGCTTTTGGCTATGATGATGATTTTGAGGGTGATGAATCCTTTTTCCAACCTGATGATCAAAATACTTTCAGTGAAATTATTCTCGCTATTCAAAATCCTTCAGCGGGAGCGGTAATCATTGCCGGAGTGGCACTAAGCCTGCTCATCCTTTCTGAAAGAGCCTATTTTAAAAAGATGAAAATCTTTAAAATCATCCCTCCTGCTTTATTTGCGGTGCTTAGTGGTGCTGGCTTAAATACTTTATTCACCCTCTACTTCCCTAATCTCGCCCTTTCGGGGAAGCATTTAGTGAACATTCCTATAAATACCAATGCCAGCGACTTCTTTGGGCAGTTTAAAATGCCCGATTGGTCTCAAATTGCCAATACCGATATTTATGTTATTGCTTTTACCATTGCTATTGTGGCTAGTATCGAAACATTATTAAGTATCGAAGCGGCCGATAGAATAGATCCCCTGAAAAGGGTAACGCCCGCCAACCGTGAATTAAAAGCCCAAGGGATTGGTAATATTGTTTCGGGACTCATTGGTGGTTTACCCGTAACCGCCGTAATAGTGCGTTCTTCCGCTAATGTTAGTTCGGGCGGCAGAACTAAGCTTTCCGCTATCTTGCATGGTTTCTGGATCGCCCTTAGCATAATTTTCCTCGGAACCATTCTTAACTATATTCCCTTAGCTGCCCTCGCTTCTATCCTTTTAATGGTTGGTTACAAGCTCATCAAGCCCGAGCTTATAAAAGCTATGTATGCCAAAGGCTGGTCGCAGTTTATTCCCTTTATCGTTACCTTATTTGCTATTCTTTTCACGGATCTATTAATCGGCATTGCCATTGGAATGGCGGTGGGACTTTTCTATGTAGTCAAAACCAATTTCCACCGTGCCATTCGTATGGTGGAAAAAGAAGGTAATTACCTAATTCGTTTAAATAAGGATGTGAGCTTTCTCAATAAAGCCTTGCTTTTAGAATACTTCGGAAAAATACCAGAGGGGGCGATCGTACATATTGATGCTAAACGCGCCGAGTTTATTGATAAGGATATACGCGAGCTGATTGATGATTTTCATGTTACAGCCGCTGAAAGAGACATTAACTTAAGCATTGAAGGCTTAAAATAAAATCGATTAACATGGACAATTACGACAAACTAATCTTGCAAAATAAAGCCTGGACAGAAGAGCAAAGTGAAAAGAACCCTAATTACTTTAAAGATTTAGCCGCTTCGCCAAAACCTAAATTTCTATGGATAGGCTGCAGTGATAGCCGCGTACCCGCCACCCAAATTACGGATACCGAGCCCGGCGAAATGTACGTGCACCGCAATATTGCAAACCTTGTAGTTCATACCGACTTAAATCTTCTGTCGGTTTTACAATATGCCGTTAGTACTTTAAAAGTGGAACATATCATAGTTTGTGGCCACTACGATTGTCATGGGATCATATCTGCCTTTGAGCACACTAATTTGGGCCTAATGAATAAATGGTTGCGCAACATAAAAGACGTATATCGCTTTAATGCCGCAGAAATAGATGCCATCGAAAATAACGAGGCCAAAATCTCCAAACTGGTAGAGCTTAATGTGCAGGAACAGGTGCATAATTTGGCGAAAACTAGCATTGTACAGCAAGCTTGGGAAGATGGTCAGAAACTAAGTTTACACGGCTGGGTTTTCGATATTTCTACGGGGGAAGTAAAAGAGCAAATCAATATAAATGAAGCTCAAAGTGTACAAGATATTTACCGCTATGACCTAAGCAAGGGACTTCAATATTAAGCTGCCTTTAGAAAAGCCTATTCTCTGCTAAATACCTTTCTACTTCGTCCTTATACTTACGGCTAATGGGTAAATCCTGATCTTTTATGGTGATACTTCCGTTAGTATAGGCCTCGATCCATTTCAAATTAACTATATAAGATCGATGGATTCGTAAAAATCCCTCCGGTAACCTCTCCGCTATTTGCGAGATGCGTTCTCTACTGTTTAGGCTTTTTTCCGAGAGATATAGAACAATCTGTTCATTGGAGCTTTCAATATAAAGCAGGTCCCGCAGGTTAATTTGCTGTCGCTTCCGATCGGAGACAATCTCAAACCAAATGGCTGCGCCAGAATCTTCATATGTTAAGCGCTCCTCCTTCTTAAAAATCCGATCTTCCAAAAGGGTAAAAAACAACATATAAAGCCATAGGAAAACGGGATTTACCAAAACCTTGGGCATAGCTTGAAATTGCAGTTCAAATACCAGCCAGTAGGCAATCAGCATTCCTAACCATTCTACGTACAGTGTAAAAAGCAATAGGTAAACTAAGTGCAACCAACGCCATTTACTCTTACTGCGATGCCAATAACGCAATCCAAGAGACATCATGGCTGCTCCAGGAAGCAATAAAGTTGCTAAGGTTAATGCTCCCGAAAAGCCTCCTAAAAGACTGCTATAAATAAAGGTCATTACCAATAAGGCCAATAACCAAAATGAAATTCGTTTTAGTACTTTCACCCTTCAAAGATGCGTTGAATTTCCGCTCGTAGCAAGTAATGGCCGGTTTTAACCGCTTAACGTCGGGTTTTAAATTGGTGAAGATTACATAAATTGATGTGCTTTGAATGAATCAAAAATCACAAATTATGTTTGAATTATTTCAAAGAGGAGGCACCTTATTTATGAGCCTCATTAGCCTAGCACAAATCGGAATGTTTGTAGCTATAATTTTACACCAACGTGGTAAGGCCACGGAAATAGCGGTACGTGAATTCGGACTGCTCGCTTTAGCTTTGGGTATTTTAGGGCAGCTAATTGGTCTTTACTCGGCTTTTATAGCGATTGAAGGCATGGGCTCTATTTCCACCGCTATGTTAATGGGGGGACTAGAAGTTTCTATGATTACTACTCTTTATGGCTTAATTGGCTTTATTATTAGTAGAATCTACCTTCTTTTTAGTGGCTTTAAAAAAGGTCAAGCCTAGATGGGCTTTTAAGAACAATCTCAATTAAAAACAAAGCATAAAAAAAGCGGCCCGAAAGCCGCTTTTTTTATTTTCTTAACCACCGAAGTCGTCAAAACTAACATTCTCTGGAGGTACTCCCCAATCGTCAACCATTTTAAGAACGGCTGCGTTCATCAAGGGTGGTCCACAGAAGTAGAATTCAATTTCTTCTGGCTCTGCGTGTTTCGATAAGTACTGATCGATTACTGCCTGGTGAACGAATCCTAAGAATCCGTCGCCTTCTTTATCGTTTACATCCTTCTTCTCTACCCAATTGTCTTCTGGAGCTGGCTCGGAAAGAACAATATGAAATTGGAAGTTAGGAAACTCTTGTTCGATTTTTTGGAAATCATCTAAGTAGAATAACTCACGCTTAGAACGACCGCCATACCAGTAACTCACTTTACGACCTGTTTTCAAGGTGTGGAATAAATGGAATAAGTGCGAACGCATGGGCGCCATACCTGCTCCACCGCCGATGTAAAGCATTTCAGCTTCGGTTTCTTTAATAAAGAATTCTCCGTAAGGACCCGAAACCGTTACTTTGTCACCTGGTTTTTGATCGAATACATAAGAAGAACAAACACCTGGATTAACATCCATCCATTTGTTTTTAGCACGATCCCATGGTGGAGTAGCAATACGAATGTTCAACATTACGATATTACCTTCCGCTGGGTGGTTGGCCATAGAATAAGCTCTAAAGAGAGGCTCATCATTCTTCATCTTCAAGTCCCAAAGACCAAACTTGTCCCATTCTGATTTGAAATCCATGGGATCTCTACCCAAACGAGGATGAGAAGTAATGTCAATATTCTTGAAGTCAACTTCTACTGTTGGTACATCTAATTGAATATAACCACCCGCTTCAAAGTCAAGGTGCTCACCTTCTGGAAGACGAACTACAAATTCTTTAATAAAAGAGGCCACATTGTAGTTAGATACTACTTCACATTCCCATTTCTTAATTCCGAAGATCTCTTCAGGAACGCGAATTTTCATATTACCACGTACCTTCACCTGACAGCCTAAACGCCAGTTGTCTTGCGCCTCTTTACGGGTGAAATATCCTACTTCCGTAGGAAGGATTTCTCCGCCACCTTCCAATACTTGACATTTACACATGGCACAAGTACCACCGCCACCACAAGCAGAAGGCAAAAAGATTTTCTCTGAAGAAAGGGTTGTTAATAGAGTATTTCCTGAATCTACCTCACGGTCTTCGCCGTTGATATTAAGTACTACCGGTCCGCTTGGAGATAACTTAGCCTTTGCTCCTAAAAGTATAGATACTAATAAGATAATAAGGATAAAGAAAACTACAATGCTGGAGATAATAACCGTACTGGTTGCTAATACTATCATCTAATTTCGCTTTCTAATTATAATTTAATTCCCATAAATGCCATAAAGGCAATTCCCATCAAACCTGTCACAATAAATGTGATTCCTAAACCTCTTAGAGGAGCGGGGATATTAGAGTAGCGAATTTTCTCACGAATTGCAGCAATAGCCACAATAGCTAAAAACCAACCCACTCCACTACCTAAACCAAAAACGGTTGCTTCTCCGATAGAGTTATAATTACGCTCTTGCATGAAAAGCGAACCTCCTAAAATTGAACAGTTTACCGCAATAAGAGGTAAGAAAATACCTAGGGCACTGTATAAAGCAGGTGCGAACTTTTCTACAATCATTTCTACCAACTGCACCAAAGAGGCAATTACAGCGATAAACATGATGAAAGAAAGGAAACTAAGATCAACCTCGGCGAATTGTGGTCCTAACCAAGATAAAGCTCCTTCTTTAAGAATATAGTTTTCTAACAAGTAGTTTACCGGAACAGTAATGCCTAAAACAAAGATTACTGCAGCGCCAAGGCCTACACCAGTGCTTACTTTTTTAGATACTGCTAGGTAAGAACACATGCCTAAGAAATAGGCGAAAATCATGTTCTCTACGAATATCGATTTTACAAAAATGTTTATTAGTTCTTGCATGACTTATCGCTTAATCTTCTTCAATTAAAGCAGTGTTTTTAGAACGCTGCACCCAAATAATAATTCCTACGGTAATAAGGGCCATAGGCGGTAATAACATTAAACCGTTATCACTATACACGCCACCTTCGGTTAAGTACCACGATTTGGGTACTACTTGATAACCGAATAATTGACCTGAACCCAAAAGCTCACGGAAAAAGGCTACTGCTAGAAGAATCCAAGCATAACCAAAAGCATTTCCTAAACCATCTAAGAAAGATTTCCAAGGACTGTTCGCTAAGGCGAAGGCCTCGAAACGTCCCATAATAATACAGTTCGTGATAATCAGTCCAACGAATACCGATAACTCTTTACTTACATCGTAGACATAAGCTTTGAGTACTTGGTCTACTAAAATTACCAAAGAGGCCACTACTACTAATTGTACGATAATTCGTATTCGGTTAGGAATATAATTACGCATTAAAGAGATGATAACGTTACCAGCAGATAGTACAAAAAGTACTGAGATGGACATTACCAGGGCAGGGTATAATTTTACCGTAATCGCTAGTGCAGAACAGATTCCTAATACTTGAACCGTGATAGGGTTACTATCATTCAAGGGATCGGAGATCAGCTGACGATTTTTCTTACTAAAAAGCGCCTCGCGCTCTTTTGCTTGTTTTTTAACTTCTTGTACTTCGGCCATAACGTCCGTATTTAGTCGATGCTTGCGATAGGGTTAGAATTGTCACCATTGGTGCTAGCAGTATTGCTAGCTTCATAGCTTTTTAAGAAAGGGATGTATGCTTTCATACAATCTTGAATCATGTCTTGTACCCCTACTGAAGTAATAGTACCACCACTGATACCATTTACTTGATGAGATCCTGAGGCATTTCCTTTCATTACCGTAATACCGGTAAATTCACCAGACTCATCTAATACTTCCTTATTGGGAAATAAGCTCGTGAAAACCTCGGTTTTAATTTCAGCTCCTAAACCAGGAGTTTCAGATTTATGATCGAAAGTAGCGCCGTAAATAGTGCTTGCGTTCTGCTCTAATGAAATATATCCCCAAATAGGTCCCCATAATCCTTTACCTCTTAAAGGTAAAATAAAATAGGTTTTGCCTTCTTTCTCGGCAATATAAAGAGGCGCATTGCGCTCAGATGGTGTTTTAACTACCTCTTTTGACAATTCAATGTCAAAGGCGGCAATTCCTTCCACTGGCTGAAAGTTGTTTACTACCAACTCTTGCTTTATATAATCTGTATAAACCGCCTCTGCTCCATCACGCTCAACTTCTACATTTATAGAAGAAAGAATGTTTTGCATTTTCTCTAAGCGGATATTATTGTCTTGCTTTTCCTTTAAAGAAGTGGCGGCAAAAGATAATACCGCAGCCACTACTATTACCATAACGGCAGCAAAGGTGAAAGTGTAACTGTTTTTGTTTACATCCATGATTAGGCTACTTTAACTTTAAGACGTTTTTTACGCTTGTTGATATTTGCTTCCACTACATAATGGTCAATTAATGGGGCCATTACATTCATGAATAAGATAGCAAGCATGATACCTTCTGGATAAGCAGGATTGAAAACGCGAATCATAATGGCAAAGAATCCCACTAAGAATCCATAGATCCATTTACCTCGCGTAGTTTGTGCTGCTGATACAGGGTCTGTTGCCATAAATACTAATCCGAAAGCAAAACCACCCATGATAAGCTGCTGCCAGAAAGGAACCGCCATAAAAGATTGTTGCTCTGGTGAAATCGCATAAGGAGCCACTGCATTAAAAATCAATCCCATGGCAATAGCACCAAGCAATCCACTTAGCATAATTCTCCAGCTACCAATACCCGTAAAAAGTAAAACAGCTGCACCAATTAAGATGGCTACTGTTGAAGTTTCGCCAATAGAACCAGGGATAAATCCTAGGAACATATCCATCGTAGAATACTGAGTAGAACCGCTGGTTGCTAAATCACCTAAAACGGTCGCTCCAGAAAATCCGTCAACAACAGATTGACCTTCGGCAGTGCTCGTGTTAATCCAAACCTTATCACCACTCATATAACTTGGATAAGCGAAAAAGGCAAAAGCTCTCGCTGTTAAAGCAGGATTTAAGATATTCATACCGGTACCACCAAATACTTCTTTACCAATTACCACAGCAAAGATTACACTGATAGCAACCATCCAAAGTGGAATATCAATAGGCATGATAAGAGGAATAAGCATCCCCGAAACCAAGTACCCTTCTTGAATTTGATGTTTTTTAATGATGCAGAAAATAAATTCTACTCCTAAACCAACACCATAAGAAACTACTACCATCGGAACGATTTTTATGGCTCCCCATAAAAACTTATCCATAAACTCTACGCTTTCGCCTAAAGCATTGTAGTGTAAGTTACCGGCGTTCCACATCCCGAATAATAAGGCGGGAATCATCGCAAGAATAACGGTAACCATTGTTCTTTTCAAATCAATACCGTCTCTCACATGCGCACCAGAATGACTGGTGTGCCCTGGAACAAATAAAAACGTTGCAAAACCATCATAAACTGGGTAAAGCTTTTCAAGCTTGCCCCCTTTTTCAAAGTTGGGTTTTACACTTTCTAAGATATTCTTAAATAGTTTCATCCTTTCGCGTATTAATCTCCTAATTCATTCAACATTATATTCAAGCCTTCGCGTACGGTTTCTTGAACAGGAATTTTGGAAGTACAAACCACCTCACACAAAGCGAAATCTTCTTCTGCAACCTCATAAATCCCCAAGTTTTCCATGGCTTCAATATCTTTAACCATAATCGACTTTAAAAGTTGAACGGGGTAGATATCAAATGGGAAAACTTTTTCATACTCACCAGTAACAACAAAAGCTCTTTCCTCTCCATTCATATTAGCATTTAGCTTAAGTGCTTTGTTTGGCATTAGCCAATTGTACAAAGCACGCGAAATACTAAACTGATCTAAATTTGGACTTACCCAACCAAAGAAGCGGTCTTCACCACCTTCGGGGATAACAGTAACTTGGCTATCGTAAAAACCTAAATAACCTTCTGAGTTCACATGGCTTCCGGTAAGCACATTACCAGAAATAATGCGATTATCGGTTAGCTCAAGACCTTCTCCTAAAAGGGTCTTAAGATTAGAACCAAGTGTTAATTTATAGTAACGTGGCTTCTGCACTTGCGATCCGCAAAGAGCAATACTACGCTGAGCATCAAATTTGCCGCTTTTAAAAAGACGACCAATAATAATTACGTCTTGGAAGTTCACTGTCCATACCGTTTCTCCCTTATTAATAGGAGAAGTAGCATGAATTTGAACACCCACATTCCCTGCTGGGTGAGGTCCGTTATAACGCGTAACTACAGTATTGGCTATACCTGTAAAAGCTTCGGAAGGATTGTTACTGCCATCAACCCCTAAGTGCACTTTACCATCGGTAAGTTGCTGTAGAGCTTGAATTCCCAATTTAAACTCTTCTTCTTGACCATGAACCACAAAATCCGCATCGGGGGCTAAGGGTGCACTGTCAAAACAAGAAACGTAAATATCACGCGGTGCGCGATTTGGATTAGCAACAATGTTATAGGGGCGCTGCCTTACAAAAGGCCAACAACCTGCATTTAACATTTTTGCTTTTACGTCCTCGCGCGATGAGCTGCTTGGATTGCTGCTTCCGAAATCACGGTATTTTGTTTCCTGATCGGCGAGAATACGAACTTCGAGAATCTTGCGTTTCTCTCCGCGTACCACCTCTACTACCTCACCACTAACTGGTGATGTAAAGAGAATGTCGCTACGATCTTTGTCATAAAATACCGCATCACCGGCTTGAACTTCGTCTCCCTCTTTTACTTTAAGTTTGAGACGGATGGCTGGAAAGTCTCCAGGCTTAAGGGCGTAGGTGCTTGGAGCAGCTGTAGAAGCGTATATCTTCTCTGCTGACCCTTGTAGCTTTATATCTACCCCTTTTTTAATTTTGATAACCTCTGGCATTCGGATGTAATCAAAAAATTGTCGTTATTATTGACTGCAAATTTAAGACGAAGCATGAGCCTGCCTAACTTGCAGATAATTTAGAGCATTTCTAAATTGAGCGCGAAGGTACAAACTGAAGCATTTAATTCTAAAGCTTGCACAGATTTTTTAGCAATAATTATGAAGATAAGACCCTTAATAAAATCCCTCAGCCTATTTCTAGGAGCTACCACGCTCGCTTTCTCTCAAAATGAGAGTCCTGCCTATTTTACTGGCGGCCCCCTTATTTACGATGATCATGTGTATCAAGAAGGAATTTTGAGCGTGCGTTTTGCACCTGCTGGTAATGATTTAGCTATGCCTATCATCGCGCTAAACTCTGGGCAGCAACTCGAACTTAGTTTTGATGACCTCTACGATGAGTTCACCGATATGTCCTACACAATTTACCATTGTAATGCCGATTGGACTCCCTCAGACTTGATGCGTAATGATTACAGCTCCAACCTAGCAGACGAATACATTCAAAGTTTTGAGTATTCGCTCAATACTTTCATTCCCTACACCAATTACAAGCTTAGCATTCCAAATCAAAAAGTACGACTATCAAAATCAGGTAATTACCTCCTAGTCATTTATCGTAATAATGATCCATCACAACTAGTTTTAAGTCGCCGCTTTATGGTTTACGAGGAAATTGTAAAAGTGGGAGCCTTAGTAAAAAGAGCCACGCGGGTAGAAAAAATGCAAAGCCACCAAGAAGTCGATTTTGAAATAAACCATAGCAATTACGCTATCCCCAATCCTTTTACCGACCTAAAAGTGGTCTTGATGCAAAACCAACGTTGGGATAATAGCATTGATAATCTTAAACCACAATTTCTGCAAAACGCGAAATTAATATACCAATACGACGATGAGAATACTTTTACCGGTGGAGCAGAGTTTAGATTTTTCGATCTAAAAAATCTCTTTTCTTTAAGTATTAACGTTCGAAGAATTACACAAGATAGTTTGTTTACCGCTTATCTCAACCCTGATATTTCAAGGGGTATAGAAAACTATTCTTTCATTAATGATATCAACGGTCAACTTCGCGTCCGTCGCTTGGATGCTTCTAATTCCGACAGTGAAGCCGACTATGCCTTAGTGGACTTTTATCTAGACTACCCGCAAGAAATAAGCTCTAAAGTCTATGTTTTCGGCGAATTAAGCGATTGGAAAATGCTTCCTCAATTTGAAATGTTTTACGATAACAGTCGTCAGGCTTACCGTACCCAATTATTATTAAAACAAGGTTTTTACAATTATGGCTATGCCATAGATGAATACAGTAAAATTGGAGCAAATATGGGCTTTTTCGAAGGTAGCCACTGGCAAACTTCCAATCAATATCAAATATTAGTTTATCATCGAGAAATCGGCAGTCGTTATGATCGTCTCGTTGGTTTTGCAGAAATTAGCTCCGACAATCTATAGGTAATTATGGCAAAAGTTAAAAAAGGAGAAATTTGTCTTAACTGCGACGCTCCCATCGGCATTAGCAATTTCTGCTCCCAGTGCGGACAAATTAACGACACACGTCATCTTACTTTTGGCCAGCTAATTAGCGAATCCTTAGCCAATGTACTCTCATTCGATGGTCGCTTCTTCAAAACTTTTTTAACCGTTATTTCTAAGCCCGGAAAGGTGGCTCGAGATTTCACCGATGGAAAAAGAGTGCGCTATATGAATCCCGTGCGCTTTTATTTCCTCAGCTCGCTGCTAATTATTTTCGCTATTCAGTATCAAAATAATAATCCGGCCGTACTAACGGAAGATGCCAAAACAGAAGAGGGAGGCATCATAAATTTTGAATTAGATAATGCCGAAGAAAAGAGCAGCGATTTGGCAGCCCTTCTTAGCGAAAGCGAAAAGGAAATTGCGGAAGCGGGTAGCTTTCAAAAAATAAATTTCATGCTTTCTTATCTAAACTTTAAGCCCGATGCAAAGGTGGACGAAGTTCTTGAAGCTCTTTCGCTGGAAAAGGGCTTTTTCAACGCTTTTCTATTTAGCCAAGCGGAAAAGATTTATGCCTTCAACAATAATAAGGAAGATAATTACGAAAGCTTTAATCGCGCCTTTTTAAACAAACTTTTTTGGATCCTCTTTTTCTATATTCCTATACTAGGCCTACTTCTTAAGCTTATTTACCTGCGCCGAAAAATCAACTACCCCGAGCACTTATTTTTTGCCTTTTACCAACAGGCCTTCTTTTTCCAATTGCTGTTTATTTATGTAATATTTAATCTTAGTACCTTCTTTTTTAGCCTGGTACTTATTATTTACGGCCTACATTTATTGTTGGCACTAAAAAGTTTCTACGCCCAAAAATGGTCGAAAACCATCTTTAAATTTTTCCTCATCAACCTCTTGTCCATTATCAGCTTTATGCTGTTTTTTGTACTCTCAGCAATGATTGTTTTTGTAACACTGTAACAATGGCCAAAATAGGCGACGATTTAAACCGAGCAGCACAGTTTTTAAAAGCGGGGAAATTAGTAGCTATACCCACAGAAACGGTGTATGGCCTTGCGGCAGATGCGCTTAAAGCAGATGCGGTTGCTGAAATATTTCGCGTTAAAAACCGCCCTTCTTTCGATCCCCTTATCATTCATCTCGCTAATGCAGATGCGCTAGAAAATTATGTGAAGATTGTGGATGAAACTTTTCTGAAGCTCTACCAACACTTCTCCTCTGGCCCTATCAGTTATGTTCTCCCCAAAAAAGCCATTATCCCCGATTTGGTAAGCGCTGGTCATCCTACGGTAGCCGTACGTTTTCCAGAACACCCATCTGCGCAAGCGCTACTTAAAATGTTAGACTTTCCACTAGCCGCTCCCTCAGCCAATATTTTTGGAAGAGTGAGCCCTACCAATGCTCAAAATGTGGCAGATCAGTTAGGGAGTGATATCGATTATATATTAGATGGCGGTCAATGTAGCGTAGGATTAGAATCAACCATTATTGATTTAAGTGCCCTTAAACCTAAAGTTTTGCGTTTGGGCGGCTTAAGCCTAGAAGAGCTCGAAGATTGCTTAGGCGAAAAAATCGATTTCACCCAAAATTCATCGAGTAATCCTAAGGCACCGGGAATGCTCAGTGCTCATTATTCACCCGGTATTCCTGTAGTTTTTGGGCATCTTGGTGAAAACCTAAAAAGAGTAAATCGCCAGCGTTGCGGGAGCATTAGCTTTTGTAAACCCATGGCCGGAATTCCCGCCGAAAACCAAAGAATATTATCGCCGAAGGGCGACTTGAAAGAAGCGGCGGCTAAATTATTTGGAAGCCTACGCAGTTTTAAGGCATTAGATATCGATCTTATTCTGGCTGAAGAATTCCCCAATGAAGGACTGGGCCGAGCTATAAATGATCGATTAAAACGGGCTTCTGCTACTTAAGAATATCTTCACGCTTTTTACGAAGTTCAAAGTTTTGACCGAGATAAACACGCCGTACTTGTTCGTCTTCTGCTAGCTCTTCCGCACTACCCGACTTTAAAATTTTACCTTCAAACATGAGGTAAGTACGATCAGTGATAGCTAAAGTTTCTTGCACATTATGATCGGTAATAAGTATACCGATATTCTTATTTTTTAAAGACGCAACTATGCTTTGGATATCCTCAACGGCAATAGGATCTACCCCTGCAAAAGGCTCATCGAGCAAAATAAAATTAGGATCTACCGCCAAAGCACGCGCAATTTCCGTTCTACGTCTTTCACCACCAGATAAAAGATCGCCACGATTGGTGCGTATATGTTGTAAACTAAACTCATCTAATAGAGATTCGAGTTTGGCTTTCTGCTGCTCCTTATTCAATTTGGTCATTTGCAAAACGCCCATAATATTTTGCTCTACACTCAACTTGCGAAAAACACTGGCCTCTTGGGCCAAATAGCCAATTCCTTTCTTAGCCCGGCGGTACATGGGGTCGGAAGTGATTTCTTGATTATCAATAAAAACCTTACCCTCATTGGGTTTTATCAAGCCAACTACCATATAAAAACTCGTAGTTTTCCCGGCCCCGTTAGGACCTAATAAACCCACGATTTCGCCCTGATTAACCTCAAAGCTTACTCCTTTAACAACGGTACGGCTACGATATTTTTTAACAATATTCTCGGCTCTTAATTTCATGTAAAATTATTTTTGGCCTTTCGGCAGTAGGCTTTTCGCCTGATTTTTCTCAATTCGCTTCGCAATTTTAATGCTTATCTCGTAGAGAATCAGAATCGGCACCGAAACTAAAATTTGGCTGGCAATATCGGGTGGGGTAATCACAGCCGAAAGTATCAAAATTAAAACAATCGCATGACGACGATAGGTGCGCATAAACCCTGCTGTAATTATACCCGTTTTGGCTAAGAAATAAACTGCAATAGGCAGTTCGAAAATAATCCCTGTTGCCAAGGTAACGGTGCTAACGGTTGAAATATAAGACAATAAGTCTATCAAGTTGGTAACCTCTGCACTAACGGAATAAGAACCTAAAAATTGGAGCGAGAGCGGTACAATTAAATAATAACCAAAAAGAACTCCCAAAGCGAATAGGATTCCAGCAAAAAACAAGATCCAACGACTATAGCTTTTTTCGCTTTCTTTCAAACCAGGTTTAATAAAGCGCCACACTTCCCAAAGGATATAAGGAAAGGACATTATAAAGCCTGCAATCATCGAAACCCACAGGTGCATACTGAATTGACCCGCCATTTTGGTGTTTAAAATTTTAAATGGCATTTCATTAAGGCAAAACAATTCTGTATTGCTAATTTCGCGAGAGAGACGGCAAAAAACTTCGTAGGTAATAAAATCGGCCTGTTTAGGGCCAAAAATTATTACATCGAAAAGTAAACTTTTAGCAAAGAAGGCTATTAAAGCCATGGTAACTAGAGCAAAGGAGGAACGTATGAGATGCCAACGCAGGACCTCAAGGTGTTCTAAAAAGGACATATTATCGTTTTTGCTTTCCGCCATGATTTTGAAATAGGCTGCAAAGGTGTAAACTTTTTACTTGCGAAGGTTGATAATTTTAGGAAACACTATTTTTTAGTCGTCGCATTAACGTATATTTAGGCAAATTAAAATTGAAACTGTGGCATTAGCATCACCGGCTTCTGAGGCCCAAAAGCAATTAAAGAAGTTTTTTGGCTTCTCTGGCTTCAAAGGAAACCAAGAGGCAGTTATTGAAAATCTTTTAGCGGGCAACGATACTTTCGTTATTATGCCTACTGGTGGAGGGAAATCCCTCTGTTATCAACTTCCTGCTATTATGCAAGAAGGAACCGCAATTGTGGTATCGCCACTTATTGCTCTAATGAAAAACCAAGTGGATAGTTTAAGGGGCTTTGCCGATAATCGGGGCATTGCTCACGTTTTAAACTCATCGCTAACAAAAAAAGAGGCTGAACAGGTTAAAACCGATATGTTAAGCGGCATAACCAAACTACTTTATGTAGCACCCGAATCACTAACCAAAGAAGATAATATTGAATTCTTCAAAAGTGTAGAAATTTCTTTCTACGCCATAGATGAGGCGCATTGTATTTCGGAATGGGGTCATGATTTCCGACCGGAATACCGCAACTTAAAGTCGATTATCACCAAAATTGGTCGCAAACCCATCATAGGTCTAACCGCCACCGCCACCCCAAAGGTGCAGAGTGATATTCAAAAGAACCTAGGTATGGAAAATGCCGAAGTTTATAAAGCTTCTTTTAATCGCCCTAACCTTTTTTATGAGGTAAGACCAAAAACTAAAAAAGTTGACGGCGACATTATCCGATTCATCAAAAAGATGGAAGGTAAAAGTGGTATTATCTACTGCCTTAGTCGCAAAAGAGTGGAGGAATTGTCGCAAACTTTACAAGTTAACGGAATACGCTCGCTCCCCTATCATGCCGGATTAGACGCGAGCACCCGCTCACGCCACCAAGATGCATTTTTGATGGAAGATACCGATGTGATAGTTGCAACTATTGCCTTTGGAATGGGAATCGATAAACCGGATGTGCGTTTCGTAATTCATTACGATATGCCCAAAAGTTTAGAAAGCTATTACCAAGAAACTGGCCGCGCAGGTCGCGATGGAGGCGAAGGCCATTGTATTGCTTATTATGCTTATAAAGACGTCGAGAAATTAGAGAAATTCTTAAACGGGAAACCCGTATCTGAGCAAGAGGTGGGCATGCAATTATTGCAAGAGGTTATCGCCTATGCAGAAACCACCATGAACCGTCGTAAGTTTTTACTGCACTATTTCGGTGAAGAATTTGACGAAGAAAACGGACCCGGTGCCTCAAACGACGATAATTCTTTGCATCCACGAAAAATGTTCGATGCCAAGGAAGACCTGAAATTAGTGCTCGATACAGTGCTAGCCACTAATCAGCGTTTCAAGGCAAAGTCCATTGTTGACACCCTAATTGGGAAGTCTGGCGCCATTCTTAAACAATATAAAGTACAAGAACTTGATCTATATAGCCAAGGTGCTGATCAAGATGAAAAGCATTGGTTAGCGGTAGTTCGCCAAGCCATTGTAAATGGTTTTTTAAGTAAAGACATCGAAAAGTATGGTGTTTTAATGCTTACCGAAAAAGGCCATGAATTTGTGAAAAAGCCCTATACCTTTATGATGGCGGAGGACCATGACTATGAAGAGGAGGCCGGGCAAGAGGAAATTATTGCCAACGAGAAAGCAGGAGCCGCATTCGACCCAAAGCTCTTTGAAATGCTAAAAGAGCTTACCAAAAAGGTGGCAAAAAGTAAAGGTCAACCACCTTTCACGATTTTCCAAGAGCCTTCTTTAAATGAAATGGCGCTTCACTACCCTACTAGCTATGATGAATTAAAACAGATTTCTGGTGTTGGTGAAGGAAAAGCGAAAAAATTTGGCGCCCCCTTTCTAGAGCTTATTGCCAAATATGTGGAAGATAATAATATTGAAAAAGACGATGGTTTACTGGTTAAATCAGTAGTAAACAAATCAGGACTAAAGGTTTACATTATCCAAAGTACCGATCGTAAGCTTACGCTAGAAGACATCGCCGCGGCAAAAGGCCTTAGTATGGATGACTTGATTACCGAAATTGAACATATCGTGCAATCGGGAACTAAAATCAATCTCGATTATGTAATTGATGAAATGTTTGATGAAGATCAGATTGAAGAAATTCACGATTATTTTATGGAGGCCCAGTCGGACGACCTTGGATTAGCTCATGAAGAGTTTGATGGCGACTACAGCGAAGAGGAGTTGCGCATCATGCGAATCAAATTTATGAGCGACGTAGCCAATTAATACAACCTTAAAAAGCAATACCCTTAAATGCAAGTAATAGAAACCAATATCCCGGGTTTATTTGAAATAATGCCGCAAGTTTTTGGCGATGATCGTGGATACTTTTTCGAGTCGTATAGCAAAGAAGCTTTTGCTAAATTTGATGTAAACTTCGAGTTTGTTCAAGACAATCAATCCTTATCTAATAAAGGTGTTTTAAGAGGTTTGCACTTTCAAAATCCTCCTTATGCCCAGGGTAAACTAGTGCGCGTAATTCAAGGAGCCGTTCTAGATGTAGTGGTTGATATTCGTAAAGGATCACCCACCTATGGTAAACACCACAAGGTGATGCTTACGGGTGAAAATAAAATGATGTTCTGGATTCCGCCCGGTTTTGCCCACGGCTTTCTAACTTTGGCGGACAATACCATTTTCAGTTATAAGTGTACCAATTTGTACAATAAGGAAAGTGAAGGTTCTGTACTTTGGAATGACCCAGAATTGGCTATTGATTGGAATGTAGAAAACCCCTTATTGTCTCCCAAAGACCTAGACGCGCGTCCGCTAAGTGAACTTAATTCTCAATTCCGTTATTAATGCGTAAAGGTCTTAAAACATTAAGCTTTTTAGTGATCCTCTTTACAATGAGTTCGATCTTTAGCTTCTTTACCTACCCTAGTGTGGAAGAAAGTGAAGCGAACCTTTCAAACGATGATTTTGAAAAAGCCTTCAATGAAAATTATGGCATTTATAGCATTAGCCTGCCCGAGAATTTAATATTTGCAGGCGAAGAATTCCCCCTAGTAGATGAACAAATTCGTGAGGCTTTTGACCGTGAGCTATTGGTTAATACCTACTGGCAAAGTCAAACTTTACTTTTTTTGAAGCGCTCGAAGCGTTATTTTCCAATTATTGAACCCATTTTGGCAGAATATGGCATTCCCGAGGATTTTAAATATTTGCCGCTCATTGAATCTGGTTTTATGAATGTTGTTTCTCCCGCAGGAGCGGTGGGTTTTTGGCAAATTATGGAAGGAACGGCGAAAGACTATGGCTTAGAAGTAAACAATGCAGTTGACGAACGTTACCATTTGGAAAAAGCTACCCGCGTAGCTTGTCAGTATCTATCCGATGCCAAAAATAAATTAGGCAGCTGGAGTTTGGCTGCAGCCTCTTACAATATGGGAATCAACGGGGTGAAGAAACAATTGGAACGCCAAAAAGCCGACAACTTTTTCGATCTAACTCTCAATCCTGAAACAGGCCGCTATTTATACCGAATTATTGCGGTAAAAGAAATTATCTCTCAGCCCGCCAAATATGGATTTCACCTTAGAGATGAGCATGCCTATTTCCCTATTGCCACTGCCGAAGTTCCGGTAGATACCGCTTTAAGCCACGTTGATTATTTCAATACCAAATATGGCTTAAGTTACCGCCAATTGAAGTTTCACAACCCTTGGCTACGTTTAGAATACTTACCTAATGCCAGTGGTAAAGTGTATATGATTAAAGTGCCAAGCGCATCTGTTGACGCATCTGCGCAAGCGCCAGAAAAGGAAAGCACTGAAAAATAAAATTTAGCATGGAAGCGCCGAAATTACCCAGTTTCATAAAGCAAAATCGACATAAAGCCTTCGAGTTTAAGCCGCGTTATTACGACGAAAGGCAAGAGCGTTTGGACAAACTAAAGCGTAAATATGAGCGCGAAAAGCAAATTAGGGAAACGAATGGCGAGCAAATTCGCGAAAACCTAAGTAATTCTTGGCAAGAGGCACGTCAAACCAAAGTAAACTCGTCTAACCGCATGTTGATGGTTATTATTCTTGCTTTGCTAAGCATCACTTACTATATAATTAAATTTTAATGGCCGATATCATCAGGCTTTTGCCCGATAATGTAGCCAACCAAATTGCCGCGGGAGAAGTGGTACAGAGGCCGGCTTCGGTAGTAAAAGAATTACTAGAAAACAGTGTCGATTCTGAAGCCAGTGAGGTTAAGCTTATCGCCCGTGAAAGCGGTAAAACCTTTATTCAAGTAATTGATAATGGGACAGGCATGAGCGAAACCGATAGCCGTATGGCTTTTGAAAGGCATGCTACCAGTAAAATCACCAAGGCAGAAGATATATTTAGCATTATTACCAAGGGCTTTCGTGGTGAAGCCCTTGCCTCCATTAGTGCGGTCGCTCAAGTGGAAATGCGCACGCGCACCTCTGACTCAGAACTAGGAACGCATTTAAAAGTAGCGGCCAATGTAGTAGAATTCCAAGAGTTCTGTTCTTGTCCTAAAGGAACAAATATTGAAGTACGAAATCTCTTTTATAACATTCCTGCTCGTCGCAATTTCCTGAAATCAAACCAAGTTGAGCAAAGGCATTTAATTGACGAATTTGAAAGAGTGGCAATGGCTCACCCCGATGTGGCCTTTAGCTTCGAGCATAATGGTTCGGAAATTTTCAATTTACCCGCCAGTTCTTTGAGGCAAAGAATAGTAAACATCTTTGGCAAGAAGTACAATGAGAAATTAGTACCGGTAGAAGAATCTACTGAGATATTAAGCATCCATGGCTTTGTTGGGAAACCCGAGTTTGCCCGCAAAACTCGAGGCGAGCAATTCTTTTTTGTAAACCATCGCTTCATTAAAAATGCCTATCTGCATAAAGCGGTGCAAAAAGCTTTTGAAGGATTACTAAACGACGATAGCTACCCGAGCTACTTTTTATACTTAGAGCTGGACCCAGCGCGGATAGATGTGAATATTCATCCCACTAAAACAGAAGTGAAATTTGACGATGAACGCGCCATTCACACAATCATCCGTTCTTCAGTAAAACACAGCTTGGGTCAATACAATATTGCTCCCAGTCTCGACTTTGAGCATGATCAACAATTTGTGAGCTATCCTAAAAGTGGCTCGGTGGAAGCACCCGGAATTTATATCGATCCCAGCTTTAATCCTTTTAATAAGGATACAGATCATAAGTCTAGCGCCGGAAGCAGCGCAGCGAGTTTTAAATCAGGTTCGAATTATCAAAGACCTGAAAGTTCCCAAAGCAGAGAATGGGAATCACTTTTAGGACAGATTCCTGAAATGCCAGAAACGAAAAGTGAGCAAGGGCAACTTATTGCATCAAACGAAGGATTGGCCAATACACGTAAAACCTATTTACAAGTAGGCGGAAAATATATTTTAACCAAACACGGCGATGGGCTTATTCTCATTCACCAAAAAAGAGCCAAAGAGCGCATCTTATTTGAGAAAATAATGGCAGCTTTGCGCAACCGGCAAATACCCAGTCAGCAACTAATTTTCCCGCAAAATATTGAACTCAATGCGGCTGATTTTACTTTAAGCATTGAGATTCTGCCCAAACTTAGAGCTTTAGGATTTGATTTAGATGAGTTTGGCAAAAACCAATTGGTGGTGCATGGTGTTCCTTTATTTATAGAGAATGCGCCTGTGCAGGAAATCATAGAAAATATTATTGAAGCCCACAAAGACTTTAATGATAGCTCGGAAGAGGAGTACCAAGAAACAATGGCACAAAAAATGGCCAAAGTGGCCGCTTTTAGAAGAGGAACACTTATTGAAAACCCCGCTATGGCCAATTTGGTGGATGAGCTTTTTGCAAGCAAGTCTCCTTATCATAGCCCTGATGGGAAAGCGATAATAGTAAATCTCACTTTAAGTGATATCGATAAAAGTTTTAATTAATGCAGCAGTCACCTTTACAATTTAGACTACTTCCGGAGGTTATTAAAAACCTGCTAATTATCAACGGACTATTCTTTTTAGCGAGCGTTGTTTTAAGTAATGTTTTCGGGACTAATTTGATTGAATTATTGGGGGTTTACCTGCCACAATCAGAGCATTTTCGGCCCTATCAATTGGTAACCCATATGTTTATGCATGGCAATATGGGGCATATCTTTTTTAATATGTTCGCTTTGTGGATGTTTGGTAATGCTTTAGAAAATGTTTGGGGACCGAAACGTTTTTTAATCTACTACTTTGTTACGGGTTTAGGAGCCGCCTTTTTACATTTAGGCATTCAATATTGGGAATACAGCTCTCTGGTTGGGCAATTATCAGAAGTGGAAATTAATACGGTTTTGAGAGAAGGTTCAGTTCTATTGGAGAAAGGTATGAATTACTCAAATCCAATTATGGGCCAAGCAAATGCTCTTTTAAACTCCCCCACGGTAGGTGCTTCAGGTGCGGTTTTTGGCGTGCTGCTCGCTTTTGGAATGCTCTTCCCGAACCAATACATTTATATTTACTTTGTTTTACCCGTAAAGGTTAAATATTTTGTGGCTATTTATGGGGCCTTAGAGTTATACAATGGTATAGTTAACGATCCTGCTTCAAATGTGGCACATTTTGCCCACTTGGGTGGAATGTTATTTGGCTTCTTACTTTTGCGCTACTGGAAAAAGAATACTGGTACCTTTTACTAATGGCTAATATTATCGACGATATCAAACTGAGTTTTAAAAGTGGTGATGCCCTTACCCGTTTAATATTAGTAAACTTAGGATTTTATGTAGCCTTTTTACTACTGCGCATTCTTAGTTTCTTATTTCAAGCCAATATTAGTGGCTTTTTCATCAGCTTTACCGCCCTTCCAAGCGACTTACTCACTTTAGCCACTCGTCCTTGGACCATGGTTAGTTATATGTTTCTACACGAAGGCTTCATGCATATTCTTTTTAATATGCTTTGGCTCTTTTTTGGAGGAAGACTGTTCTTAGAATACTTTGGCAGTCGCCGTTTAATTAGCACCTATTTACTAGGAGGTATCATTGGTGGTTTTCTCTACGTTATTTTTTACAACATTTTCCCAGCCTTTAATGATGTAGTGAGTATTAGTAATAACCGCGGTGCCTCTGCAGGGGTTATGGCTGTAATTTTCGCTATTGCCACTTATAATCCTCGTTTCCCGGTTCGCATCTTTTTTATTGCTACTGTGCCACTTTGGGGGGTTGCAGCTTTTGCTCTCTTAACCGATTTAATTGGTTTAGGCGATGGGGCTAATGCTGGGGGTAGAATTGCCCATATTGGTGGCGCAGCCTTTGGTTACTTAATGGCCCGTGCTTACCGCGAAGGCAAAGACCTTACCGATGGGTTTTCAGTATTGCTAGACAAAATTGTAAATCTTTTCAGAGCTAAGCCAAAACTAAAAAAAGTATACTCCTCGGGAGGCTTTAATAAAGGCTATCGCCAAAACAGTGGGCCTCAGAACGATGAAGCTAAGCTCAATGACATTCTTGATAAAATTAGTAGAAGTGGCTATGACAGCCTAAGCAAAGATGAAAAAGAACATCTTTTTAAATTTGGCAAAGACTAATGGCCCCTCGGAAGAAGTCTTTTATTGATGGTTTTTTATATGTAATCAATACTATTATTGCCTTTCTTCTAATGGCCTCCTACCTAGCGGGCTATATCGATCCTCGCCTTGTTTCATGGTTTTCATTTTTGGGATTGGCCTACCCTTACCTGCTTTTAGGAAATATTATTTTTGCCATTTGGTGGGCTTTACGCTTAAAGCTGAAAATCATTTTACCAACGCTTGCCATTGCCCTGGGTTATACGCACTTGGGTGAACTTTATCAGTTTAGAGGCAGTAATCAAGTAATTGCGAGCGGATCTACCTTAAAGGTGATGAGCTATAATGTACGCATGCTTAATCACTTTAATTGGCTGGATATTAATGATGTACCCAAACAGATTGAGGATCTAATTTTAGATGAAAATCCCGATATTTTGCAATTGCAAGAATACCGACAGCTCAGTCCAGCCTTAAAGGTGAAGCTCAACTATAAGTACAGTAGCTTTAAAGAAAGAGTGGGTGGAACGGGCCAAATCACTTATTCTCGCTATCCATTAGAAAAAAGTGAAACTTATGAATTCGCTATCCCCGACTCGATTGGCCCCAAAGGTAAAGCCCTAATTTGTGATGTGAAATGGCAAGGACGCATGATACGCTTAGTAAACGTTCACCTTGCTTCAGTCGGTTTAAAAGATGAAGACTATGCTGAATTAGGTAGTTTAAGCGATAAAAATCAAGATCAGATTAGTAAAGGACTAAGCAAAGTTGGAGGAGATTTAAAAGCAGCATTTATTCGCAGGGCGCATCAGGTGGAAGACTTAAAAATACTGCTTTCAAAAAGTCCCTATCCCCTTATTTTAGCGGGCGATTTTAATGACCCTCCCAGTAGTTATACCTATCAAAGCATAACGGATAGTTTAACCGATAGTTTTATCACTGCCGGTGATGGATTGGTTAGAACTTATAACCGCGGACCTATTCCACTGCGAATTGATTATATTCTTTACTCGGCCGAATTGCGTTGTTTCAATTATAAGGTGAGAACGGAAACCTTATCTGATCACTACCCGGTTATCGCTGAGTTCGGTTTTCAATAAATAAAAGCCTTCCATATTGCTTTTAACGTAATTTAGGGGCAGCCTATTCATGTTTGCCAAATTTTTCATCTCATCTTGTTTTTACGAAACCATGAAAAAACAACTTCTTCTATTTATCCTTTTTAGTTCGGCTCTCAGTGCGCAAGAAAAAAGCTTTAGCGATCTTTTTATCCCCGCTAGAGAATCATGCAATGCGAAAGACTTGCGCATACCGCAATTGATTCGTTCTAGCTCGCGTGCGGAAAATCTCCAAAACCTGGATTCGCTTCTAAACTATTGGCAAAACGATTGCGGAAGCTCAGAAATACAAACTCGTACGCAGATTCTTCATGAACTTAGTCAAGGTAAATCTTTAGACACAAAGACCAATTTCAGTGACTTTTACTTCGAATATATTACTAACCTCTCCTATTTTAAAGGAATAAATTCGCATAGAAAATATTTAAGCTACACCGCGACATGGGCTGAGGAACTTTTAAACTCGAGAGAATGGCCCGCACGCGAAACGTTTTGCCTTAAAATTTTAAGCACCACTAGTTATCAGGAAGCAGTTAACATCATCTATCGCTTTAAATCCCTAAATTTAGAAGAAGGAAAAGAAACGGAAGAGAGTTTATCCAAGGAAAGTTCTTCTTTTTTTAATTTCGACCTTGTATTTGGATACGCCAATACTAACTATACAGGAGCCATAGCCGAAAATATTGGCACAAGTCATGGTTTTAACATTAGCATAGGGTCTTCTTACCTCAGGCACAATTATGGTTTTGACTTTATTGTTTCTTTCCCCGAAAGTTCTGAAAATTTAAGAATTGATTTAGAAGATGTTATTCAAGAAAGCGACATTAATAGTAACCTTTATTTAGGTGGATACTATGCTTATGAGTTTTTAAAAGCACCACGTACCAGCTTGGCATTTCGTGCAACATTAGGATACACAATTTTAGACACTGATCTAAATACCTATGACGCTGAAACCGACACCGAAGCTCCTTTTTGGCTGGAATCGTTAAGCCTAGGGTTAGGATTAGAATGGAAGGTTCGCATTTACGGCACTCGTCAAATTGGCATACGTTCGAGTTATAATTACTGCAATTTTAGCCGAAATAATGAATTGCGCTCTAACCTTGGTGGCTCAATCATCCAATCGTCCCTTTTCTTTCAGTTTTAAAATGCATTTCGCGATAATTTCGTGAATGGATCTCGGTTCGGACACTTTATTTATTTCCAAAAACAGTTTTTTGCTCATCTTGGGAAACCATAGAAAACTAAAAAAAGCCTTGCTCTAACGAACAAGGCTTTTTCTATTTACTATTAACCTGAATTATCAGATTTGTTTCTAAGTTTAAACTTAGTTTTTGCTTAGGTAGCTTGCAACTCCGTCGTGGGTGGCGCTCATACCTTCTTTACCTTCATCCCAGTTAGCTGGACAAACTTCACCTTTTTCTTCGTTGAATTGTAAAGCTTTTACCATGCGTAAAGTTTCGTCTACGTTTCTTCCTAAAGGCATATCGTTAACTACTTGGTGACGAACAACGCCTTCTTTGTCGATTAAGAAAAGACCACGGTAAGCTACTAGCTCGCCTTCTGCTTGAAGCATGTCGTCTTCATCGTAGTAGAAGCTTCCTGCTAATACATCGTAGTTGTTAGAAATGGTTTTGTTGGTATCCGCAACAATTGGGTAAGTGATACCTTGAATACCACCATGATCTTTACTTAGTTGTAACCAACCCCAGTGGCTTTGCTCAGTGTCGGTAGAAACCGCTACTAATTCTACCCCTAATTTATCGAAGTCCGCTTTGCGCTCGTTAAATGCGTGTAACTCGGTTGGGCAAACAAAAGTAAAGTCTTTTGGGTAAAAGAAAAGAACAACGTATTTCTTTCCTAAGTACTGCTCTAAAGAGAAGTCGTCTACAATTTCTTCTCCGTTAATTACTGCAGGTGCAGTAAAGCTTGGGGCTTTTTTTCCTACTAAAACACTCATGATATTGGCTTTATGATATTAGTTATATTTATACGATTCTGAATTTCATAATCATTGCAAATATAGTTCAAGATTTAGCCACTATCGAAGGGCTTTGTTCAATCTTATCTATTGCGATTAGGCAAAAGAAATATTCTGTGCAAATTTAGCTAAAGATAAGCTGTATCGTATTCAAAATAATGATTTTCAATGCTTTAAAAACACTAATGACTGACCGATAACCAGGCTAAGCCAAGGGCTAAGAGAATTACACCGTATTTCATGATATTAAAACCATGCGACTGGTTTCCTTCAAAAAGGATCGTGGTACTGATATGTAGAAAAATACCAAAAACAAAGGCTGTTAGTTCTCCGCTATAATCGCCTAGAGCTGGTAAAAGTGAACCTACCAAGACACCAAGGGGAGCCATTAAAGCAAATAGTAAGAGCCAAAATAATACTACGGGCAGCTTTTTAGTAAACTCGCACAGCATATTATACAAGATAATAGTTACCGGAACTTTGTGTACCAGCAATCCCCATAATAAGGCATCCCTACTTACGTGATTGTGCGATCCGCCAATAGCAATGCTTTCTAAAAAGGCGTGTAAGAAAAGACTGAGCAATACACCAAAGGGCAAACCTTTATTAGCAAAAAGCTCACTGTGGCTATGTCCATGCTCTAAACCTTTACTAAAAGCTTCCAAAATAAGCTGTACAAAAAAGCCAAGCATTATTACTGCCCCGTAATGGTGAGAATGCGATTCATATACTTCCGGTAGTAAATGAAATACACCAATACCTAAAAGATAAGCACCACTAAAAGTAAGGAGCACCTTTATAGAAACGGCTTTGGAACGTCTCAAAATCGCGGCTAAAACTCCACCTATAGCTACTGCCAAGACTAAAAAAAGAATTTCTTTTATCATTTAGAAGCAAGAATAATTAAGCGCTTTGATTTCTGAGCGGAATAGGGTTCAAAGGTATAATCTCCAAAGGTTTGTTCATAATGCAAACCGCATTCTTCTAGCAAGTTTTTAAAGTCGTCTTCATGCAAGAGCTGGACGCATTCGTAAAATACTTCTTCTTTCTGATCCTGCTTTACTTTGATAGTTTTTAAAACCTTCCCATCTACAATTTTTCGCTCGATAGCAAAATGACAATCTTCAATTAAAAACTCATCTTGGGGAACCAAACCTTGCTCGAGCTGACTAACATTAAGGAAATCAATTAGAACTTTAGCTCCTGGCTTTAAGGCTTTAGCAATTTGCGTGCACACTTTTCGATTATCATCGTTATTTTCAAAATAGCCGAAACTGGTAAAAAGATTGATGATAAAGTCAAAGCGATTTTCACCATAGGGCTCGCGCATATCGCCGCTGTAAAAGTGAAGCTTATCTGTGGCAAATTGCTGAGCGAAGTTAATACTCTCTTCACTTAAGTCCATACCCGTAACCTCAAAACCCTGCTGATTTAAAAAAAGAGAATGCCTGCCCCTACCGCATGCTAAATCAAGAAAATGACTTCCTTTTGGAGGATTTAACTCCTTTATTAAATTGGTAATAAAGAGTTGCGCCTCCGAATTATCACGTTGGTGATATAACATGTGATAATAAGAAGTATTAAACCACTTCTGAAACCAATTTTCCCTTGTACAAGATTCTCCCATGATATAATAATCACCCAAATACGCCTAAAAGCGAAAGAGCGGATATTGTAAGTATTACTAATAAAGTGTAACGCACAATGGTGTTTGCCTTCGGGAGAAAGAGGATATAACGTGCTCCAATTACCGCCCCAATAGATTGACCCAGAGCCAGGATTAAACCCGGTACCCAGTCAATTTGACCATTCACCACAAAAATAATAAAAGCGGGAACTACAAATATTAATGCTAATACTAGCTTTATAATATTAGCATCTCTTAAGCTATATTGAGCCAATAATACTAAGGCGCTTAAGATCATAATACCGATTCCCATTTGTAGAAAACCTCCATAAACAGCAATTATAAAGATAACTAACCAGTTAGACCAAGTTTTTTTTGAATGATCTAAATTAGTAGCACGTGCCCATTTTTGTGGCTTGTACAGCATGGTAAATAAAAGCAATAACATAATAAGCCCAATAATACGCTTCAGCAATATTGGATCAATATCAATAGCAAGGAATGCTCCTATAAAAGAACCTATTACCGAAGGAATAAAAAACCAAGCACTATCCTTAAACAAAAATTTGGTTCGCTTGCTTTTGCGTAAACTTAGCACCGCGGTAATGGTTTGAAATAGAGCTCCCACCCTATTTGTTGCATTTGCAGTTGTAGCAGGCATACCGCTTAAAATTAACAAACTAAGGGTAATAGCAGAGCCATTTCCCGCGAGGGTATTTATAATTCCAGCGAGCAAGCCTCCTGCTAAAAGCAGACTATAATACAAAGTTTGGTTTTCCATTGCGGTACAAAGGTAAAGGCCTGCTTCTTTAGTTGCGTTGCTAATTGATAAAGCCTATTGGATAACGCAAATATTCTTCCTCAAAGTAATCGCTTCGCTGATAAATCCAATTCAAACTGGCATAGGCGCTTTTAGCTTGTTCCGGATTTGCTTTCTGCCAAGCCTCAAACTCGGATTTTAGCGCAGCATCATTGGCTAAAAGTTGCTCAGCTGTTTCTTCAAAAACATAGGGTGAAAAATACTCTTTGCGTCCTAAAATACTATGCATAAAGCCCCAACTTAAGTAACTATCGCGTCCGAGCGGATGTAAAACCGAAGCTAAAAAATAGGAATGCGCTTGCTGTCCTGGCACCAAAAAATCGCCTTGATAAAACTTCCTCTTCGCTTTTTCTCTCTTTGCTTTAATATTTTCCACTCTAAAGTGGCCTTCATAAGGCTGTGATCCAAATTCATATGCTACAACCTCCCAAAAGTCGCATTCTATTAGGGTATCCTTTTTTAAAGGAATCATCTTAATATTATGAGCCTGTAATCGCTCAATTACTTCGCGCTGAGCATAGGGAATAACATAAAAACTCGGTACCTGCGCATCTACCATAGTGGCATAATGCGGATAATAATTTAAGACGCTATTTTTAGCGGAATCGCGAAAGTATTTAAGGCGCTTATAAGGCCCTAAATGGCTATTTAGTTGGGCTGATTCAAAGCCTTGAAAATTCAGTTTTTCAATAACCGTAGAGTCTAATTCCCAGTCGATAGGAAAAGATTCTGCCTCCACTTGCCATTGATCAGCGGCTTTTTTCGCCTTCCTAATTTCTGCGCTCTCGGCAGATGAGAACTCATAAACAGATTCTAAAAAAGCTTCAGTAGCAGCTACTCTATCGGCATAGGGCTTAAACATGTGGGCCTCGCTAATAAAACCGATGGTATTAAACAAGGCTGTATAGCCACTAGCATAGCGGGGACTTTCTAAGAAAGCGCTAAAACCATTGTCTGGCGTTCGGCCAAATACATTTACATAGGGCGTCATTTCCCAGTTTTTCATTTTCATAGAAGCGTATAAAGCCGGCTCCATTTTATCCTTTAACAAATTGGCCATGGGTGGCGCAAGTTTATCTGCCAGGGTGCTAATAAGCGTCATGGTGTAGGCATAATCGGCACCATTAGAGGTATGAGTATCTATGAAAATGTGAGGCTGTAAAGCTTGGAATACACGATAAAACTCAAGGGTATTACGAGCATCAGCCTTAATAAAATCGCGGTTTAAATCGAGATTGCGGGCATTAGCTCTAAAACCCTGTAAAGTAGGACCATTTTGATTGGCGCGAGTATGGGGCCGGCGTTGCAGTAATCCACCAATATTGTATACAGGAATCACAGCAATTACTACTTCTTGGTCTATAGGCGCCTGAAGCAAACGCTCTACCCACTTTAAGCTGGCCTCTATGCCGCAGCTTTCACCTGGGTGGATCCCATTGTTTATAAAAATAACCAGCTTATCCTTACTAAGGGTAGCGATATCTTCTTCTTCAATTTTCTCATTTTGCACTAAAAATAGCGACAAAGGTTTGCCACTATCGGTAGGTCCAAATTCAAGTAATTTGGCATTATCATACTGGGCCGCTAAAGCCTGATAATCTTTAATTACCTGATAATACTCTGGACCTTCCGCATCATTTCTAGTGCTCTGCGCTTTAGCAGCAAAGGCCAAAAGGAAGATTAAAAAAAGACTACTAGGCCCTTTCATTTATTCCTCTACTTTTTGTAGATCGGTAAGAATTAAATTTTGCAGCACCGGATAAGCTTCAAAAACCAAATCAAAGTCCTTAGCCGAAGAACCCGAAACCATATAAGGCTCGGTTTCACCGTAGCTCTGCCCCACCAGTTTCCCTTGATCATCAAACAAATATATATCGATAAGCAATCTAATATTTGCCTTCTCGCCATAGCGCAGCACCTTATCTACCACTACTCTCGCATTAGCGTAGGCAATTAACTCGGCATTAAGACTTTTAGAAAGGCTACGTACTTGTGAACGCAAACGAGGACTTTCTTCCAAATACTCTTTCACCTTACCTTCTTCAAAATCCAATAAGCTTAAGGATCCGTCGGCAATTAAAATTTCTGAAAATATATCATTCTTCACTTTTAAAACTTCATCATCTGACTTAGAAGCCAAGCGATCGTAACCTTTAACATCCTTTAATGCCTGGCCATAATCAGTGCTAATTCCCATTTGAGCTTCTAAGCCCATGCCTAGTTCATTGGTCATTTTCTCCACCTCACGATTAAAAAGCTCTTGAATTTCCTTTTTATTCGCAATTAACTTTTTATTAAAAGCGGAAGCATCTCCAACGGGCGTTTCGGGCAATACGGGCGGGTTTAAATGCAAGGCTACTAGCGCTATTTTTTTCACCTTAGCATTAGGCTGATAAGGTATTTCGGTTTTAATGCGCAGGTTACCACAGGCACTGCTTAAAAGACTTACTACTAAAAGTGAACTAAATAGTTTTAAAAAACGCATAAAAATTAATCTTTAAAAAATTTTGACTTTCGCATAAAACGAATCATTAAAAAACCAGCAATAAGCGCTGAAGTTGACCAAATTATTGAGGCGGTCCACTCCTGAAAAATCAGTTTACCCGACCCAAAAAGAATGGAATAAACCATAATAACACCGAAAATCCAACTAAAAAATAGCGGACTTAAAGCTTGTACTTTTTCACCCTCTTCTTTAAACGGTCCCCAGGCTCCACCCGGTTTTATTCTTTGGTAAAAAGCGTGTAAAACCTTGCTATCAGTGGGAGCCGTACTAAAAGTTACCAAGAGCCAAACAATACTGGTGAAAATCACCGTAAACATAAAGTCTCCGTTGTTTACAAAAAAGCTTTCAGGCAAATAGTTTGGCAAAACATATTTAGAAATAGCTAATCCGATAAAAGGGGCGATGGTTGCGCTCAGCTCACTCCAAGCGTTTATACGCCACCAATACCAACGTAAAATTAACACCATTCCTAAACCAGCTCCACTGGCTATTAAAAATTGCGCTGCCTCATCTATCATGGTAATTTGCGAAGTAGCATACATCGCCACAATCATAATACCTATGGTAATCATTCTTCCTGCAAAAACGTAGTGCTTATTGGCTTTCGCCTGAGTGGAAAAGCTATCATTCGGTTTTATAAAACGTTGATAGAGATCATTTGTAAGATAACTGCTACCCCAGTTTAATTGAGTAGAAATAGTACTCATATAAGCCGAAATGAAGCCTACGAAAAGAAGGCCTTTTAAACCTACTGGTAAGTGATCTCGCATCGCTAAAATAAATCCCTTACGCGACTCCTCTATTGGTAAGTCGGGATAGAGAATTAAAGCGGCCAAGCCCACGATAATCCAAGGCCAAGGACGTAAACAATAATGTGCAATTTGGAAAAACAAGCTTGAATATACCGCTTGACGCTCGTCTTTCGCGCTCATCATGCGCTGCGAAATATAGCCGCCACCACCTGGCTCATTACCAGGGTACCAACTCGCCCACCACTGCAAAACGATATAAGAAAAGAAAGCCCCCGCTGAAAGTGAGAAAGTACCTACAGCAATATCCGATGCGGAGTTTATACTCGGAAAGAAGCTCAAACGCCAAGCGGGCAATTGTGCTTTCATACCGCTAATACCGCCTACTTCGGGAAGGTTTAAAACCACTACCGCCAATACAATACTACCGGTCATGGCAATGATAAACTGCACAAAATCCGTAATGGCTATACCCAATAAACCCGCGATAGAAGAATATAACGCTACTAGAGCCATAGCCGCCAGGGTAAACCAAAAGGCCTGTTCATAAGGAATTTCAAAAAACACTTCTAATATGGAAATCAAAGCGGCATTTACCCAGCCAATAATAACCACATTCATAAAAAGTCCTAGGTAAACCGCACGAATGGCCCGCAGCCAGTATGCTACTTTTCCGCTGTAGCGTATTTCTAAAAGTTCTAGTTCTGTTATTATTTCCGCTCTACGCCAAAGACGCGCAAAGAAGAAAGTAGTAAGCATTCCTCCAATCACCATATTCCACCAAAGCCAATTTCCTGAAATTCCGTTTTGGGCAATTTTCTCGGTTACCCATAAAGGTGTATCGGCCGCAAAGGTGGTCGCTACCATACTTACGCCAGCAATATACCATGGCAGCTTCCGGCCACCTAAAAAGAAATCCGCCAAACCTCCTTCCGACTTGCCCCGATAATAAATGCCAATCCCCACAAAGAGCAACATAAAGAAGATAACAATAACCCAATCTAAGGGCGCCAAATGATTCATGGTGTAAAAATAAGCGGCAAACTAAATAAAAACCTGCAGCCAAAATCAATAATATCCAGCAGATTTGAACAAAAGGGCGCCAGCCTCTCCTTTCTTGGCTTGATTAATACCTCAGTTCGATGATTAATTAGGCTTTCGCCTGATATGCAAGGGTAGATGTATAGGGCTAAACTGCAGAAAGCCTTCCTTCAAATTTAAGCTCCGCCACTAAATTTTCACGAAACCAAAATTTTGGTGCTAAAATCACATTTGAGGTTCTCCTAGAACTTTGTAGCCTCAAGTTTGCAAAAGTTAGAAAATACTAAACCAAAGTAATTCGTAAATGATATTTAGATGTCTAATTTTGTACGGAAATCGGTTGAAAGTTCTCACTTGAAGTAAATGTCTGCTGCCGAATTTCAAATCGAACTCATATTTATATGAACTACCTTTGCAACAAAGTGATTTTTATGAAAAAAACAATAGTACTGGCCCTAATCGCACTAGCGGCTTGTCAATCCAATTCCCAAGAAGAAAAAGCTGAACAGGCTGGCTTAAAATCAGAATTAATAGAGTTTGAATTGGGCCAAAACGTAGTTTACGGCGTTATGGTAAAAGACTTTAGCGAAGTGGCCGATCAAAAAGGCTATTCCGTAAAGCTGACCTTAAATGAAAAGGTTTGGTTTGATACCCTTTATCTCGACCTTTCTGCGAATCAAGAAGTGCAAGGTGAAGTTATTTTTTCCGAGGCTATTGTTGACGATATGGGCGGTGCCAAGTTTGAAGTGAACACTTTCCAACTTCATTAAAGTGCAGGGAGATTTAACCTTATTTATAAAGACCCTTCCTGGATTAGAAAAAATCCTTTCTCGAGAAATAAAAAAGCTTGGCGGTCGCAACGTTATTGAAGTAAAACGCGGCGCTGAGGCTACAGGCGACTTAGGATTTGTGTATAAAGCCAATCTTTGGCTGCGTACAGCTTTGCGCATTTTAGTGCAATTAAAACGTTTTCAGGTGCGAGATGAAGATCACCTTTATAAGGTGATCAACAAAATACCTTGGGAAGAATATTTCGATGTAAATAAAACCATCGCGGTGGATGCCACTGTATTTTCCGAGCGTTTTAAAAACAGTCTTTACATTGCGCAATTAACCAAAGATGCCATTGTAGATCGCTTTAGAGATCAAACCGGAAAAAGGCCATCTGTTCAATTAAGAGAACCGGAAATTCGCATCGACATTCATATTCAAAGGCATTTTTGCACGGTTTCCCTTGATAGCTCGGGAGATAGCCTGCATAAACGTAAATACCGCAATGAGGTTGATACTGCTCCTTTAAGTGAAGTACTTGCGGCAGGAATCCTTTCTTTGATGGAATTTGACGGTAGTGAAAACTTAATAGACCCAATGTGTGGCTCTGGAACTTTCTTAATTGAAGGTGCACTAAAAGCAGCCAATATTCCGCCCAATGTTTTTAGAAATTACTATTCCTTTAAAAATTGGAATAATTACGACCAAGAGCTCTACGATCTCATCTTCACTAAAAGTTTAGAGAAGGAAGAAAATACTGAAGTAAAATTCTTTGGTTTTGATATTGACCCGCTTGTTGTGGCAAAAGCCAAGCGCAATTCCAAGCAAGCTTTAATGGATGAAGTAATTAAAATCCAAAAGGCCGACTTTACCAATTGGAATAAAGGCGATCATATTCCCGATAAGGGGGTTTTAATAATGAACCCACCTTATGACATTAAAATGGAGGCGAATATCCCCGAACTCTACCGCGAAATTGGGAATACCCTAAAAAGACATTTTAGTGGTTACACAGCATGGATTTTTACTGGTAGCGAAGAAGGAGTTAAGAGTATTGGCCTAAAAGCAAGTAAAAAATACCTGCTTAAAAATGGCAGTTTAGATGCTTGGTTGCTGCGATACGATCTTTACGACGGCACTAAAAAAGAACATAAAATTGAGAGCCACTAAATAGCTTTCCTTTTCGCTATGCCTTATTTCGCTGAAGTAATCATTCCTAAAGCCCTCCCGCAAAACTATAGCTATAGTGTGCCCGAAGGGAGAGAAAACGAACTACTTCCTGGTATGAGGGTAGTGGTCCCCTTGGGGAAGCGAAAACTTTATACTGGCGTATTAAAGCGCATCTTCTTTGCCGAAAGTTTGGAATATAATACCAAGCCTATTTTAGGCAAAGAAGACGAATACCCTATCATCCTAAGTCAGCAGTTTCGCTTTTGGCAATGGATTGCGAATTATTATCTCTGCAGTGAAGGCGAAGTAATGACCGCCGCTATGCCATCGGGCCTAAAGTTGGAAAGCGAAATGGTGGTTTTGCGCAATCCCGAAAAGGAACTTATTGACGATGAGCTTAATGATACCGAGTACTTGGTAGTAGAAGCGCTACAAGTGCAGGCAAAACTGAGTATCAAAGACCTCACCGATATAACGGGTTTGAAGAATCCGCTTTATGTAATTAAAGAGCTTTTAAGTAAGCAGTATCTTTTTTTAGAAGAAGAATTAAAGGGCGGCTATACTCCCCGCAAAAAACGCATGGTTTCTCTTAGCGATGCGGTTAAAGCGGATAATATCAATGAAGCATTCGAAGTTTTAGGTCGCAGCGAAAAGCAAAGGGAGCTCTTGCTAGGCTTTTTCCGCTATGCCGGGATAGGTAAAACTATTGTGGCGGCGACATTATTGAAAAAAACCGGTTCTAATGAGGCTGCATTAAAGGGCTTAGAGAAAAAAGGCCTGGTAAATATCTACTACGAAGAGCAGAACATATTTGGTCCCCTACCCAATCTTGAACCTAAGTTACCGGCTTTAAATCCTGCTCAAACGCAGGCCAAAAGTGAAATTGAAAAGGCCTGGACCAGTCACGATGTATGCCTATTGCACGGTGTTACTTCTTCGGGCAAAACCGAAGTTTATGCGCATCTGCTGGAAAGCGTTTTAAAGGAAAATAAGCAAGCCCTTTATTTAGTGCCAGAGATTGCCCTAACCACCCAACTCATTCATCGTTTACGCCAGTATTTTGGCGATGCTGTAATGGTTTACCATTCTCGCTTTAGCGATAGAGAACGCGTGGAAAATTGGTTAGAGCTAGTGAAGAACCCCATGAAACCACGTTTAATTGTGGGGGCACGGAGTAGTATATTTCTTCCCTTCAGCAATCTCGATTTAGTAATTGTAGATGAAGAACATGAAAACAGTTTTAAGCAATACGATCCTGCGCCACGCTATCATGCGCGCGACTCGGCCATAGTTTTAGCGAGTATCCATAAGGCGAAAGTTTTACTAGGTTCTGCTACTCCTTCTTTTGAATCGTACTTTAATTGCAAGCGCAACAAATATGTGTTGGTTAGTCTAACCGAGCGCTATGGTAATATTGAAATGCCAGAAATTATTGCGGTGGACATGAAGGAAGAGCGTAAGCGCAAAAAACTCAAAGGCCATTTTTCTGAGCGATTAATCGCCGAAATTGAAGCCTGTATAAAAAGTAAAAAGCAGGTTATTCTTTTTCAAAATCGTCGGGGCTTTTCCACTTTTATACAGTGCGAGAATTGTGCTCATGTGGTGCAGTGTAAAAACTGTGACATTAGCATGACTTATCACCGCAATCGCAATCATTTACGTTGCCATTATTGTGGCTATACAGCAGGAATCCCGCATCAATGCCCTGCTTGTAAAAGTCACCAAATAAAGTCATTGGGCTTTGGTACCGAAAAATTAGAAGACGATTTAAGTTTAATGTTCCCCGAGCTGACAGTACAAAGGATGGACCTTGATACCACCCGTAAGAAGAAGGCCTACGAAAATATTATAGGGGCATTTGAAGACGGAGAAACCGACATTCTCGTTGGAACACAAATGGTGACGAAAGGACTAGATTTTGCTAATGTAGGTTTAGTAGGAATTATGAATGCGGACACCCTTCTTTTTTTCCCAGACTTTCGATCGCACGAAAAAGCCTTTCAAATGCTCGCCCAGGTTTCTGGCAGAGCTGGGCGAAAAGGAGAACGCGGGAAAGTGGTTGTGCAAACTAGTGATCCGAGGCACGATGTAATTATTAAAGTGCAACAAAATCGCTTTAAGTCTTTATATGAGAAGGAAATAATAGAGCGTCGCGATTATAAATACCCACCTTTTAATCGTTTGTTGCGCATTACTGTGCGCCATCGCGAGCAATTCCACTTAGAGCAAAGGGCCAGTATTCTTGCCCAAATGTTAAAAGAAGTTTTTGGCAATCGCCTAATTGGCCCAGAGTATCCTTTGGCCAATCGTTTACGGGGGCAATATCAAATGGAAATGCTGCTGAAGCTCGAAAATAGCATTGACCGGCCAAAAGCCAAAAAGCTATTAATGGAGCAAGTAACTAATTTTGAGAAGGAGTATCCCCAAAAACGTTTGCAAATTATTTTCGATGTGGATCCGCTTTAAGCAGATACGTTATTAATCGCTTAGACCTTTATTCTTAAGAATTCCCAAAACAATCATGGCCTGCGCCACGGAATAGCTGAGCATCACGGCCATTGAAACATAAACACTTTTGGCTCCACCAAAAATATTTATTCCTATTAAAGCATCTGAAATTATAAAAAGTCCTATTCCAATTGCCGGCAAAGCGCCGAGGTTTGATATTTCCGAATTTAAGGTGGCGATAACCAAATGGACCATTAGCACAAAAAAGTAAGCATAAATAAACAGCTCCAAGTTTTTGGGAATACTTACAAGATAGAGAACTAAAGTGGCTAAAATAAGGCAATAGAGCACGGCACTAAATACCTTATAGCCATTACTTTTTATGAAATGTAAACGATGAAAAACTATGTAAGCCACATGTGCGAGGGCGAAGCTACCCATTCCAGCCAAAAACATAGTTGTCCCTTCAAACATTAAAAGAACGTCGCCAAGCCAAGAAAAAATAATTGCCATTAACAAATAGCCTTTGGCTTTAAGATCTGCTTTATTAATTTTTGAGTAAACAAAAATACCTAAGGAGGCCATAATCAATGGCTTGCTTAAAAAGTAGAGGGCATCGCTTTCTTGTCGATAAACTGTGGCCACTTGCAGAGCCACAATGGCCCCAAAAATCTTTAGAAAATCTTTTACCTTCAAAAGCTTACTATTTTGGGGTTTGATTTTTTTGGTAAATCGTATAAGCCTTCGCCATTTGCGCATTTAAATCTTTAATACGCGTCTGGTTTGAAGGGTGAGTTGATAAGAATTCCATTGGCGCTGCGCCGCCAGATTGCGCTGCCATTCTCTCCCAAAATTTGGGTGCTTCGCGCGGATCATAGCCAGCCATCGCCATAAATACCAAGCCCATTTCATCGGCTTCACTTTCATGCAAACGACTAAATGGAAGTATCGCTCCATACTGAGCACCTAATCCATAAGCTGCCATATATAAACTTTGGGTTTCTGCCGGTTTATCTTTCAAGGCTACTTGCAAAGCCATACCCCCAAACTGCTGAACCAAGCCTTGACTCATCCGTTCAGAACCATGTTTAGCCACGGCGTGTGCAACTTCATGACCCATTACCACCGCTACCCCTGCCTCATCTTGGCAAATACCCATGATACCGGTATAGAAAGCCACCTTTCCGCCCGGCATACACCAAGCATTGGCTACATTCTCTTCAATTAAGTTAAACTCCCAAGCAAACTCCTTAATCATATCTGCATGCCCTTTTTGTCTAAGGTATTTTTCAACTGCTACAGAAATTCTCGCTCCCACATCCTTCACCATTTTCGATTGGGCGGTTCCATTTACAATCTTCGATTGACCTAGAACCTGCTTATACTGATCAACAGCCATTGAAGACATTTGAGCACCTGGAATTAAACTAAGCTGTCTTCTTCCCGTAAGAGGAACTGTACTGCAAGAATAAATGGCTAAAACTAAAACTGTGGCTAATACCTTTTTCATGTTACAAATTTGAATCTGCAAAAGAAACCATTTGACAGCATATAATACGCAATCAAGACAATATGACTTGTAAAAAATTTATTTCACGACATTATGACAACATCCTTTTCCCTTAAAGCCTCTTTTCTAGCCTTGGTATACAAGTTGCCTAAATAAAAGAAAATTAAAAATATTACTATGAAAACTATAATTAGAAAACCTGAAATGAACAACATGAATCAACTATTTGATACATTTTTTAGAGATGAACCTTTACATTGGTCGCAGCAATTAAACCAAACTAGAAGAATTCCAGCAGTTAATATTAGTGAAAATGAAAATTCCTTTTCATTGGAGCTTTTAGTTCCTGGATTCGAAAAGGATCAGATCAATATCGAGTTAGACAAAGGCCTGATAACTCTTAGTGCCGAGTTGGAAAAAGAAAGCCATGAGCCATCAACTGCAAAGTTCCACCGAAAAGAGTTTATCAAGCAGAGCTTCAAACGTAGCTTCCAATTTAAAGAAGGGCAAATCGATGAGGAAAATATTCAAGCTCGTTTTAACAATGGTATACTACATTTAGAATTACCGAAGAAATCGCAGGAAGAAATCAAGACCAAAAGACGTATTGAGATTGCTTAAAATCGTTTAAAAACAAAACACCTCGTAAATTACGGGGTGTTTTTATTTATAAAATCAATTACTTCTTTTTCGTTATAATCATATACTCCCATATGAAGGGTGTCATCATTAGTAAAGATAATTAATAACTCTTTCTGATTATTTATTTCTTTAATATCTGATAATTTAAAGCGATAATCGCTAGAAAAGCCCTGCATCGCTCTACCCTCTTCTGGGTTCATCACAAAAAAAGTTTGCATTTGCGCATAAAGAAGTGCTCCCAAAAGAATGAGTCCAAAACCCAATTGCAGAAGTTTTAAGCCTTTTATTTTGTAACCCTGAACATGCTCCTGTAATTCATCGAGGTAAAAACTCAAGCCATCCTTTTGCAAGCGCTCGTTAAAAAAAGGAGCCAGAACTACCGAGCATAAGGCAGCGAAAAGCATAGCAGTTTGAATATAAGCCTGAGGCTTAACACCGTAATATAAACCCTCGAACTTGGCTGAAACAAAAATATCTTGATCTAAAAAATAGAGCGCAGCGTAACCTAAAGCGCTAATCAGAACGAATAAAATCGTCCAGACTAAAAAGTAGCGCAGCCGGTACTTCCTTAGTGCGTTTTGTGACTCTACTGAAATTTCTATCTTAAAATTTGATTTGGGAAAAAGCAATTTCACGCCCTTTCTGAAAAACCAGAAAAGCAATAGTAAAAGTGCTAAATCTAAAATCAGTTTCATTCTGAAATGTAGGTATTAAAAACACGCCAAATTGCATCCTCGCCTAAACAAGGAGCGGTTAAGTTAATCATTTCATTACTTACCGGATGTGCAAATGAAATTTTCCCTGCATGTAAACTAATGCTGGCATCGTGATTACTGCGCGGATAGCCATATTTTAAATCCCCTTTAATAGGATTACCTTCTTTGGCCAACTGTGCCCTAATTTGGTGATGACGACCAGTTAAGAGATTCACTTCTACCAGAAAATATTTTTGCGAAGCTGCCACCAATTGATAATCGAGCTGAGCTTTCTTCGCATTGTTACTTTCCGCTTTCACCACGAAGGATTTGTTTTTAGTAGCATCTTTCCGCAACCAATGCTCTAAGCGTGTCAAGTCTTCGGGAGGCCTTTCCGCTAGCACTGCAAAATAACGCTTCTCTAAACTACGTGTTTCAAAAAGCTTATTCATACGAGTTAAGGCCTTGGAGGTTTTGGCAAAAATCACCATTCCTGAGGTGGGCCTATCTAAGCGATGCACCAAGCCACAAAAAACATTACCTGGTTTTTTATATTTATCTCTAATATAATCGCGTACCAATTCTAATAATGGCTTGTCACCCGTGAAATCGCCCTGCACTAGCTCTCCCGCCAATTTGTTGACCACAATCAAATGATTGTCTTCAAATACAATCCTTTCTTCTACTTTCAACACTAATATTGTTCCTGAGCATTAGGAAAATCACCGTCTTTCACATCCTGTGCATACTGACGAACAGCACCGGTAATTTCGGTATACATATCTAAATAGCGGCGTAAGAAACGAGGATTAAACTCATGAGTCATTCCTAACATATCGTGTAAAACCAAAACTTGACCATCCACATCTGCGCCAGCGCCAATGCCAATAACAGGAATACTTAAGCTTTCGGCCACACGTTTAGCAAGGTGAGCAGGAATTTTTTCTAAAACCAAGGCAAAACAACCAGCTGCTTCTAAAGCCAATGCATCAGCAATTAGCTTATCGGCCTCCTCTTCCTCCTTCGCTCTAACCGTATAAGTGCCAAATTTATAAATGCTTTGGGGGGTTAAACCCAGATGGCCCATTACGGGGATTCCCGCTGTTAAAATACGCTGAATCGATTCTAAAATCTCAATTCCCCCTTCTAATTTTACGGCATGTCCGCCGCTTTCCTTCATTATCCGGATGGCGGAAACCAAGGCCTCTTTTGAATTTCCTTGATAAGATCCAAAAGGTAAATCCACCACTACCAAAGCTCTTGTTACTGCACGCACTACGGAGCTTGCATGATAAATCATTTCATTAAGAGTAATGGGTAAAGTGGTTTCGTGACCCGCCATTACATTGGAAGCACTATCACCAACGAGGATAACGTCAATTCCTGCTTGATCGATAATCCTCGCAAGAGTATAATCGTAGGCCGTTAACATGGAGATTTTTTCGCCTTTGCGCTTCATCTCTTGCACCGAATTGGTCGTAACTTTTTTAAAATCTGAGCTTGCTACTGACATAGTATATATTTCTGCGCGCAAATTTATACTTTTGAGGCTTGCCTCGAGGCAAACCCTAAAAGAACTCTGCCTACATGAAAAAAATACTTTTGGCCCTTTGCACTTTCGTTACTTTATCTAGTTGCGATAATGAAGTTGATATTAATGCTGAATACCAAGACTTGAGTATTATATACGGAATGCTCGACCCTAAACTTGATAGCAACTATGTGCGTGTGCAAAGAGGTTATTTAGGCACTGAACCGGCCTCAAGCTCATTTGGACAGTCGGATTCATTGTATTACGACACTGCAGACATAGCAGTTTATATTAGAGAATACTCCAAAGATGCTACAACTTTCGATAAAGAAGCACCTTTAATATATGATAACTCTATCCCTTTAGATTCAGGTTTATTTACTAGCGACGGCTATTATCTTTTTCGAGTTCCCAGTGAAATGACTATTCTTAACGAAAAAGAATATGAAGTGGCTGTTATTCGTAAAGATGGCTCTGAAGCTAGCGCAAGAACAGGAATAGTAGGTGAAATCGTTATTGAAATTCCTCGCGCCACAGTAACGGCAAAAGTTTACAATGGCTTAATTCAGTTTAGGGTAAGACAAGATTTAACGGGAAACAGTCCCGATGCAACGGTCAAAATGACGGCCTATCAACCCTTAATCCAATTTCATTACAAAGAGGTAAACCTTATTACTAAAGTAGAAGAATTTAAAACTGCCACTATTACTTTGCCTTTGGTTGAGTCTAGATTTGATGATATCAATTTAACCTTTACCGGTAATGAACTAAACCAAGCCTTGGCGGAACGTTTAGAGAAAAACCCCAATATCATTCGTTTTTTCCGCTCTTTAGATGTAGAAATTTACGGAGCTTCAGAAGAGCTTATGACTTTTATAGAATTGAATAAACCGAGTACGGGCATCAACCAAAATCGCCCAGAATATAGTCAGGTTATCAATGGTAGCGGTATTTTAAGCTCGCGCACTTTTTCACGTCGTTTGGATGTTAGCTTGCAGACCCAGCTGTATGATCGCTTAATCGTTAGTCAAACTACTTGTGATTTAAATTTCGCTCGCTTCGAAATGGGCAATATCAATGGTGATACATGTTGGTGCGTAAACAACGAAAAGATTTGTTTCTAGCCTGACAGTCCGACAATTTAACCGACAAAAAAATTAAACTTTCGAAAATCCTGACAGAATTGTCAGGATTTTTTGTTGTAGACCAAGTGGCATACGGTTTGACTTTCCAAGCGTGAAATTGAACTTACTAACTAAAACTCATAATAGCCATGGGAAAAATCATTGGCATTGATTTAGGAACTACCAATTCTTGCGTTGCCGTAATGGAAGGTAACGAAGCAGTAGTAATTCCTAATAGCGAAGGAAAAAGAACTACACCATCTATGATTGCCTTCGTTGAAGGTGGTGAAAGAAAAGTGGGTGATCCAGCCAAGAGGCAAGCGATTACAAATCCGCATAAAACCATTTACTCTATAAAGCGCTTCATGGGCTCTACCTTTAGTGAAATGAGCAAAGAGGCAGGACGTGTACCTTATAACCTTGTAAAAGGTGATAATGATACCCCACGTGTTGACATTGATGGCAGAATGTATACGCCACAAGAGCTTTCAGCAATGATTCTTCAAAAAATGAAGAAGACTGCCGAAGACTATTTAGGCGAAGAAGTTACTGAAGCTGTTATTACTGTTCCAGCATACTTTAACGACTCTCAGCGTCAAGCAACCAAAGAGGCAGGTGAAATTGCTGGTCTAATTGTAAAACGAATTATCAACGAACCAACGGCAGCTTCTTTAGCTTACGGAATTGATAAAAAAGGCGGAGACAAAAAAGTAGCCGTTTTCGATTGCGGAGGTGGTACGCATGACGTGTCAGTTTTAGAACTGGGCGATGGTGTATTTGAAGTATTAGCTACCGATGGTGATACGCACTTAGGTGGTGATGACTTCGACCAAGAACTAATCGATTGGTTAGTGGCCGAATTTAAAGCCGAAGAAGACTTCGACCTTAGCAAAGATGCTATGGCATTGCAGCGCTTGAAAGAAGCTGCTGAAAAAGCTAAAATCGAGCTTTCATCAAGTAATGAAACCGAAATTAACTTACCTTATATTACCGCTACTGCTAGTGGCCCTAAGCACTTGGTTCGCAAATTATCGCGTTCTAAATTCGAGCAATTAGTGCACGATTTAGTAGACCGTACCATTGCCCCTTGTCGCAAAGCCCTTAAAAATTCTGATTTAGATGTTTCTGACATTGATGAAGTAATTTTAGTAGGTGGATCTACTCGTATCCCTGCGGTACAAGAAGCGGTTAAAAAATTCTTCGGTAAAGAACCTTCAAAAGGTGTAAACCCCGACGAAGTTGTAGCATTAGGAGCTGCCATTCAAGGTGGTGTTTTATCTGGTGATGTGAAAGATGTACTCTTATTAGATGTAACTCCTTTATCATTAGGTATTGAAACGATGGGTGGCGTTATGACCAAGCTTATTGAAGCAAATACCACTATTCCTACCAAAAAATCGGAAACCTTTTCTACCGCAAGCGATAACCAGCCAGCAGTAGATATCCACGTTTTACAAGGCGAGCGCCCAATGGCAAACGTTAATAAAACTATCGGACGTTTCCAATTAACAGATATTCCTCCTGCACCACGTGGCACACCTCAAATTGAAGTAAGCTTTGATATTGACGCCAATGGCATCTTAAAAGTTTCTGCAAAAGATAAAGCGACAGGCAAAGAGCAGAGTATTAAAATTGAGGCGAGCTCAGGTTTAAGCAAGGAAGAAATTGATCGCATGAAGCAAGAAGCGGAAGCTAATGCTGATTCGGATCAGAAATCCAAAGAGAAAGTCGAAAAACTTAACCAAGCGGACAGTATGGTATTCCAAACTGAAAAGCAGTTAAAAGAATTTGGCGATAAAATTTCAGATGATAAGAAAAAGCCTGTTGAAGAAGCCTTAGAGGAGCTTAAAAAAGTTCATGCTGCGCAAGATATCGCTGGTATCGATGCAGCCATGGAAAAAATCAACGAAGCTTGGAAAAACGCATCTGAAGAAATGTACAAGGCACAGCAAGAAGGTGGTGCAGATGGCGCTGCCGATCCTGGCGCACAAGCTTCTAACGAAGGCGCAGGTGCAGATGATGTAACCGACGTTGAGTTTGAAGAAGTAGACGATAAGAAATAATAAATCGTAATAAATCAAGCCACCTCAAACAAGAGGTGGCTTTTTTTGTTACTACTAAAACAATTAATCATGGCAAAAATTACTCTCGGAGGAAATCCGATTAATACCAAAGGTGACTTACCCGCAATTGGTACCGAAGCGCCTAACTTTAAACTGGTTGATGAAAGCCTTAAAGTGCAAGAGCTGAGCGACTATAAAGGAAAAAAAATCGTTCTTAATATTTTCCCAAGTATTGATACAGGTGTATGTGCTAATTCTGTGCGCACTTTTAATAAAGAAGCAACAGATTTAGAAAATGTAAGCATCCTTAATATCAGTCGTGACCTACCCTTTGCCTTCAAACGCTTTTGCGCAGCAGAAGGAATTGAAAATGTAGTTAACCTATCGGAGTTCCGTGATACCAATTTTAGCGATGCCTATAATGTGATGATTACCGATGGTGGTTTTGCTGGCTTACTGTCGCGTGCCATTGTTATCGTTAACGAGGCAGGGCAGGTTATTTATACAGAACAAGTACCTGAAATTGGACAAGATCCTAATTTTGCAGCAGCGCTAGCAGCTCTAAAATCATAAGTCTAGTTTTATATATTAAAGGCCGTCCCGATTTAGTAATTGCGGCGGCTTTTACTTTTAAATCAAAGTGGAAATTGAAGGCCTTAAATTTAGAAATGGCTTTCAAACCATTAAAGCACCTAATTATTTTATGGCAACAATTACACTGGAAGGAGTTACAGCGCATACCTGCGGGCAACTGCCAAAACTAGGCAGCAAAGCGCCGAACTTTAGCTTAGTTGATCAAGGCTTAAATAACCATAGTTTAAACAGCTATCTCGGTAAGAAGGTAGTACTTAATATATTCCCTAGCGTAGATACCGGAATCTGTGCCAATTCAGTGCGTACATTCAATCGCGAAGCGGCAGAGCTTGATAATGTTGTGGTTTTAAACATCAGTCGAGATCTACCTTTTTCTTTTAAGCGCTTTTGCATAGCCGAGGAAATAAAAAACGTTATTACCCTCTCTGAATTTCGCGATTCAAGTTTCAGTGACCGCTATAATGTACTAATTATGGATGGCGACTTTGAAGGACTTATGTCGAGGGCAGTCATTATTATAGACGAACAGGGAATGGTGATTTATAGTGAACAAGTACCCGAAATCGCGCAAGATCCGAATTTCGAAGCAGCCTTAGCGATGCTCAAATAATTTCAATAAAAAAGGGGCTGTTTTTTCAAACATGCCCCCCTTATCAGAAATCTGTCTTTAAAAGATTATAACTTAGCCATAAGGCTTCTTAAATAATCTTCTTTGCTGCTAGCACTACCATCTAAGAATTCACCATTTTTAAAAACTGCTAAATAAGGTAAGTTGTCTACTTTACCTGCCTTGCGAGCCTCTGGAAATTTCTCGGCATCTACTTCTAAAAATACAATGCCAGCATTTTCTTCTTCGTTGCTTACTCTTTTATACTTCGGGGCAAATAGTTTGCAGTTTCCACACCAGTCGGCGTAATATTTAACTACTACCTTTTCGCTGCTATTTAAGGTATCCTTAAACTCGCTATCGTTTACGTTTAGTACGGCCATTTTTATTTTTTTTAGTGTGACAAAGGTAATATTTAAATTAACTATCAAATAAATAATTCGATAGTAAAATACTATAAATCATCGATAATGCTCACGATAAAGGTAGCGCACAATACCATCGGCCAAACCTTTTTTGGGAACTATCATATTTGTGCTTTTGGCCCAAGCCATAGCCGAAGTGTAAATTCTTAAGGCGTGGGTAATTACATCCGTACGATCTGGATTCAAATCGTACACAATCATACGCTCGTCGTTTTCTAAAGCGAGTAAGTCTTCTCTTATTTTTTGCAGATCTGTTAGGGTTATGTATTCCCCTTTCAACTTCTGGCTAAGCTTAAAAGTTCGGTTTATATTACCACCAGAGCCTACCATTAAAATATCTGACAAGCCAGAGGTATGCTCTTTAATCCACTCTTCCATTTCTTGCCAGCGGCTCTTTTTTACCAAACCATTCAATAAACGAATTGTCCCTATTTTAAAGGACTTACTGGCCACAATAACCTTCTTATTAAAAAGGGTTAACTCGGTACTACCTCCCCCTACATCGATATACAAAAAGCTGCCCTCTGACTGTACTACTGAACCAAGCATATCGCTGCTAAAGATCATACGGGCTTCTTCTTTACCGCTAATCAATTCGATATTGACACCTGTTTCCTGATAAATTTCTTCAACAACCTGCAGACCATTTTTCGATTCGCGTAAAGCGGAAGTGGCACAGGCGCGATACTTTTCAACGTTGTGCACCTCCATAATATTTCGATAGGCCAACATTCCGGCTAACAATCGTTTCCTGTTTCGAGCCGTGATTTTACCTTCGCCAAAGGCATCTGGCCCCAGCCGGATAGGCAAACGTGTTAAAGACGACTTTTTAAATATTACCTGATTTTTCGTTTCGATTACGTTGGATACTAATAATCGCACTGAGTTAGAGCCTATATCAATACCTGCTAGCTTATGTATCTTCACTACCCTGATTTTAGTTGCTTTTTCACATAGTCGTGCATGGCATACTGCGAACGAATTTTCGGCCCTTTAATTTGTCGGTACTCGTTGTTGAGTTCTTCATTATGCCAGCGGGACTTCACATTATCTTTCCAAATTATATCAAAATGATCGCGCAATTGCCTTTTCACTTTATCATCGTAAATGGGAGTACAAACCTCAACACGAAAATCCAGGTTTCGTGTCATCCAATCGGCCGAACCCAAAAAGTAGCGTGGGTTACCACCATTGGTGAATATAAATAAGCGCGAGTGTTCTAAATAACGATCCAAAATGGAAATGGCCTCAATATTTTCGCTTACGCCTTTAATTCCCGGAATAAGCGAGCAAATACCGCGCACAATCAGCTTAATTTTAACGCCATAAGAACTGGCCTCATATAATTTCTCAATCAGTTTAACATCTGATATACTATTTAATTTCAGCTGAATACCAGCCGGGCGACCTTTCTTAGAATTATCAATTTCTTTATCAATTAAGGCGATAAAAGCCTTGCGGGTATGATGAGGAGAAACGATGAGATGCTTATAGCGCATCACTTTATAATTATTCCTTAAAAAGTCGAAAAGCTTCACGGCATCTTTGGTGATATTGGGATTGGCGGTAAGTAAATGATAATCCGTATAAAAACGCGCCGTACTTTCATTAAAATTACCCGTACCAATAGAGGCATAATGGCGAATTCCATCTTCTTCTTCTCGGGTTATCAAAATAATTTTACTGTGAACCTTAAGCCCCTGTACCCCAAAAATTACGTTTACGCCTTCGGTTTGTAATACTTCGGTCCAACCAATATTATTGGCTTCATCAAAGCGCGCTTGTAATTCAATTACCACGGTAACCTCTACCCCATTTTTGGCGGCATTAACCAAGGCGGAAATGATTCGCGACTCATCGGCTAAGCGATAAAGCGTAATTTCTATACTCCTAACGCGCGGATCTAAGGCAGCTTCACGTAAAGTACGAATGATATAACTAAAGTTATGATAGGGTAAAAAGAGCAGGACATCTCTGGTTTTAAGCACCTCTAAAATACTGCGATCGAGATCTAAGTCGGGATGATTATAAACGGGGAAGCGCTCAAACTCTAAATCGGGATTACCCAAATCGGGGAATTTTATCAGATCTTTTTTATTGTGATATCGCCCACCGGGAATAAGGCTATCGAAATTGTCGAGATCGATACGATTAATAAGAAAGTCTAATACCTCTGGAGAGATTTCTTGATCGTAAACAAAACGTACCGGATCGCCGATGCGCCTTTTTTTTACGGATCGGGTCATTTTCTCTAAAAATCCCTTCGATACATCGTCGTCTAAATCTAACTCGGCGTCGCGAGTAATTTTAATGGTATGCGCCTCTATCTTTTCTATGTTAAAGATGAAAAGAATGTAATTGAGATTATAGCGAATCAAGTCTTCTAGGTACATCAAGTACTGTTTGCCATAGCGCGGTAATTGTACAAAACGTCCTACCAAATCGCTGGGCACCTCGATTAAGGCAATGCGCGGACTATCTGTTTCACCCTTAAGGTACATTCTAATAGCCAGATAAATACTTTTATCACGCAGTTCGGGAACAGGTACATTTGGGTCAATCATTAAAGTAAAGACTGTAGGACTTACTTTATTTACGAAGTAATTACGTACAAAATCCTGCTGCCCCGCCGTTAAATCCTTTTCGTTAACAAATTCTATATCGTGCTGAGAGAGTTCAGCCATTAACATATCATTGATCTCTTGACTGCGCGCTTGAAGGTCTTTTACCTTTTCGGAGATCTCTTGTAAAACATCGCCAGGCTCCCTTTGACCCAATCGCAATTGTTTTTTGCTGCTTATCTGCGCTAAGCGCTTCATGCTAGCATAACGCACTCGAAAGAATTCGTCCATATTACTGGAGTAAATTCCTAAAAAGCGCAAGCGTTCTATTATTGGGTTACTTTCATCGAGGGCTTCTTGCAAAACCCTTTCATTAAAGGCTAGCCACGAAATATCGCGGGCAATTATATGCTGTTGCATTGTGTTAATCACTTCTTAATTCTGCGTTTAGGAAAGTCAAAAAATAGGAGTTCTGCCTCTGTTTCCAGATCGGCCCAATGCTCAACATCAAAATTTAGGCAAGCCACACCAGTAGTAGGAACATTATCAATAATATGATCGATGCAATGGTTTACAAAAGTGGTGATAGTGGGATTATGACCAAATAGAAAGACCGAATTGTACTTATCCTTTAATTTGCGAATAGTCTTAAACAGGTCTTTCACCTCAGCTTCGTAAATGGCTTCTTTTAACTTGATTTCTCCGTAAGGGTAATGAAGGTTTTTCGCGAAAATTAAGGCCGTATGTAAAGCTCTAGTTGCGGGGCTAGAAACAATCAAATCAGGCGTAAAGCCCTGTTGTTCCATCCATTGTGAAGTATTGTGTGCATCACGAATTCCACTTCCCTTGAGGGGACGATCGAAATCATCTACTCCTTCTTCAGTCCAAGATGACTTGGCATGTCTAATCAGATAAAGCTTTTTCATGGCCTCCTGTAAAATTTAGCGTGGAATTTAGCTAAAACAAAGGAGTTAAGGAAGCGTCGGCGCAATAATTAATCTAGATTTAATTTAAACGAAATAGGTCCTGGGTTACTCCTCCCTTTTCGCCGCTTGCCAAAAAGCCTCCAACTCATTTAAGCTATAATCAGCCAAGGCTTTGTCGGCTTTTTTCGCTTGTTCCTCCATAAATTGAAAGCGCCTAATAAATTTCTTATTCGTGCGCTCCAAGGCAGATTCAGGATCAATTTTAAGAAAGCGCCCTACATTAATCATGGAAAACAAAAGATCGCCAAATTCATTTTCCATCTTTTTGGAATCCTTCAAGGCGATTTCGGCTTTCAGCTCCGCTAATTCCTCTTCCATTTTAGCTAAAACTTGGCTGCTCTCATCCCAATCGAAACCGGCACCGCGCGCTTTCTCCTGAATTCGGGTCGCTTTCACCATAGCGGGAAGGGACTTTGGGACCCCTTCTAGCACCGACTTTTTGCCTTCTTTTAATTTTAAGGATTCCCAGTTGGCCTTAACCGTTTCCTCATCTTCTGCCACGGTATCGCCGTAAATATGCGGGTGGCGATGGATTAGTTTTTCGGCAATCGATTCTAGCACATCCGCCATATCAAAAGCCTCTTTCTCCTCCCCTATTTTGGCATAAAAAACCATGTGAAGCAGAATATCGCCAATCTCATTTTTCACTTCAGGAAGATCTTGATCGAGAATGGCATCACCTAATTCGTAGGTTTCCTCTATGGTTAAAGGCCGCAGCGTTTCCATAGTTTGCTTTCTATCCCAAGGACAGCCGGCCCTCAAATCGTCCATTATATCTAATAAACGACCAAAGGCCTCCATCTTTTCCTGTCGCGTATGCGCCATTATTCTCCTTCTTTAGCGCTTTCTTCCGCTTCCGCAGATGCGTCTTCTGTTTCTTGAATTAACATATCCTTAGCATGTAGCATATTATACCAAGAGAATAGTTTTTTCAAGTGACTGGGGTAAACACGCTCTTGATCGAAGTTTGGAAGGATTTCTTCCATATAAGCCTTCAATTCATCGTTGCTAGCTGTTTTAGCATCAATTGCTAATCCGCCTTCCGCCTTGTCGTATACTTTATCAAAAATCTCTGATAAAGGTACCTCCTCTTCGTAAGTATAAATAGCGATATCGCTCAAGGCACTAACCTCAGCTCTTTGCGATACAGGCATTCTTTTACCGTCTGTTAAAGACTCCACTAAAACACCTTGACGAGTAGCTTTAATTAATTTATAAAGACCTGGCTTTCCGCCAATTGATAAGATTTCTTCTAATTTCATTCTTTTTTATTTTTCAGAGTTTTTTGCTTCTTCCTTCCATTTTTGCACCATTTGTATCTCTATTTCCACGGTGTTATCGAGTAAATCTAAAAGCTGTCGTGCATTATCGGCTAAAGCATTGCTAGGATAAGTATCAATAAATTTTTGATAGGTAGCGGCCGCAAGATCTTTAGAGCGCATTTCTTCGTAAAATAAGGCCAGGGCTAGCATAGACTCTGCTCCTTTCTGGTGATAGGCATAGTTTTGATAAACAGCTTTATAGGCATCAATAGCTTCATTTTCTTTTCCATTGGTTGCCTTTAAAACTTCGGCCTTTTTAAAGAGATATACCGCAGCCATGCTATCTTTAGGATGCGCTGCTACAAAAACATCATACTCTTTAATCAGCGCATTACCAATTGTGGTGTCCATGCGTTCTTTAGAGCGTAATTCTGCTTCCAAAGCTTCAATGCGTTCACTGTTAACATTAGGCTCACTATTTTGAGCACAAGCCGAACTTAAAATTAACAAGCTTAGTAAAATTATAATTCTCATTTGGCAAGGGGAAATTTCATGCGATATCCAACACTAATTTGACCTTTCGAAATTTTGGCTAATTTCTTTTTAATCATGTTCTTACGCAAAGGACTTAAATAATCGGTGAAGAGAATTCCATCAATATGATCGTACTCATGCTGAATAACGCGTGCTTTTAGACCATCATAAACCTCTACTTGCTCCTGAAAGTTCTCGTCTACATATCTAATCTTGATACGTTCCAAGCGATCTACATCGCCGCGAATATCGGGAATGCTTAAGCAGCCTTCGTTAAAAACAAACTCCTCGCCATCTTCTTCCTCGATCCAGGCATTGATAAAGACCTTTTTAAAATCTTTTAATTGTTCAGTCTCAGGATCCTCCTCATCTACAAAAGGGGTGGTATCTACAATAAAAAGTCGAATTGCCAAACCAATCTGTGGAGCTGCAAGACCCACGCCTTGTGCATTGTACATGGTATCGAACATATTGCTAATTAGAGTATCCAAATTTGGGTAATCCTTAGTTATTTCTTCTCCTTCCTTCCTTAAAACTGGATCTCCGTAGGCAACTATCGGTAATATCATGATTTCAATTTGCGGCAAAAGTAAGGATTAGCAAAACTATTTCGCACTCTCCCTCTAAGATTCATAGTAGCTATCTATTTTGCATGAAGTCATCCAAGATAATTGCGGCGCTTACTTTATCTAAAGCTCCCTTTTCGCGACGCTTACTTTTCTTCATGCCGCTTTGCACTAAGCTCTTCATGGCCAACTTACTGGTAAAACGCTCATCTTGCCGATGAATGCTTAAAATAGGAAATAATGCTTTGAGTTTACCCTCCCACTCTTTTACCAAGGCCGAGTTATCCGTTTCACCACCATCTAATCCTAATGGATCACCCAGAACAATGGCTTCAACCTTTTCGAGCTTTAGCCAATTTACTAGATAAGCTTCTAATTCTCTGGTGGCTACCGTTTCGCGTGGAGACGCTATAATTTGCATGGGGTCTGTTTCGGCAATGCCGGTTCGTTTTCCTCCAATATCAAGGGCTATTATCTTCGCCAATCTTATACTTTTGCGCAATATTATCAATATAATGACAGACTACGCTACTTTAATTGAGGAAGCTTGGGAAAACCGAGCCCTATTAAGTGAAAATAAATATTTGCAAGCCATTGAGGCGGTGATTGAAGAAATCGATAAAGGCCGTCTTCGTTGCGCGCAACCAAGCGCTGAAGGTTGGATTGTTAACGAATGGGTAAAGAAAGCGGTAATACTCTACTTCCCTACTCGTAAAATGGAGGTTTTCGAAGCAGGCCCTATGGAGTTTCACGATAAAATCCCTTTAAAATCAAACTATAAAGAATTAGGCATTCGTGTGGTACCTCATGCCGTGGCACGTTATGGCGCCTATATTTCCGCCGGAACTGTACTTATGCCCAGCTATGTAAATATTGGTGCTTATGTAGATGAAGGCACTATGGTAGATACTTGGGCCACAGTGGGAAGTTGCGCTCAAATTGGTAAAAACGTGCACCTTTCGGGAGGTGTCGGTATTGGTGGTGTTTTAGAGCCCGTGCAAGCGAGCCCCGTAATTATTGAGGACAATTGCTTTATCGGTTCCCGTTCTATTGTAGTAGAAGGCATCCGCATTGAAAAAGAAGCCGTGCTTGGTGCCAATGTGGTATTAACAGGCTCTACTAAAATTATTGACGTTAGCGGCGATGAGCCTCAGGAAATTAAAGGATACATTCCTTCGCGTAGCGTGGTTATCCCCGGAACTTATCCTAAAAAGTTTCCCGCTGGGACTTTTAATGTGCCTTGTGCCCTCATTATTGGCAAACGGAAAGAAAGCACCGATAAAAAAACATCCCTAAACGAGGCCCTACGAGAATACAGCGTTTCGGTTTAAAACTAATTAAGCTTAAGCAACTTAAGTTACTCTTTTACTAAAGTAAAGTAGCTACCTTTGTTAGATAACCAAAGAAAAAAACATGAAAAAAAACATGGGCAAGTTAGACCGCACCATTAGACTGATTGTGGCTGCCGTTATCCTTTTACTGTATTTCACCGGCAACATTGCGGGAACATTAGCTACTGTATTATTGGTAGTAGCAGGCATTTTTGTAGTCACCAGTTTCATAAATTTTTGCCCTTTATACCGACTTTTCGGCATCAACAGCTGTAAAGTTGCTTAGACAGGCAGCCTTGAAAGAGGTGAGTTAAACTATATTGAACTAAGGGAGAAAAGTATATTCTCCCTTTTTTTGGCTCTATTCACCCCATCTTGAAAAAGAAAGATAAACAGAGCAGAAGTATATTTTTATCTTCGCTTTCTATGGATATGAAGAAAGAGCAACAAGAATTTCTCGAAAATACTAGCCTAATTAGCTATTCGAATAAGGACTTTAGTCGTACAAAATTTAAGAGTCTCGAAGATATTCTCATTAGTCCTAGCACCACCGATAGTGTTCACTGGTTCAATACCTATGGTATGCATTACCGTGAAACCATCAAAATGGTTATCCGTACTAATAATCTCGACGATTTTCTCCTCAAATTAATCAACGATCAAGAGCATCGAAACAAGGTTATTGAACTGGATAATGTGGTGTTTTTCGCGGTACAGGTTTTAGTAAAGGGCGACACGGCCTTGGCCTCCGAGCAAATGATTTTTATCGCTTCTCATAATTATGTGTGGAGTATTCAGGAAAAACCGGGTGACTATTTCGAGTGGATCCGCGAACGTCTAAGTAATAACCTTGGAATCAGCCGTAAGAAAAATGCTAGCTACCTACTTTTTCTCCTTATCGAGTCTATTATTGATAATTACATCGAGACCTATACCCAATACGAAGAGCAAAGCGATTTACTGCTTGATGACACCGATATTAAACCCACGCCCGCTTTTACCGCCATGGTAGAAAGTAGAAAACAAGAGTTATTCAATTTCAAAAAAGCGGCCACCAGTTTACGGAACACCATTGTAAAACTAGAAAAAGTAGGTCTTTACCAGCAAAAATCGAAATACTTCAGCGAGCTAAAAGAGCAAATAAACAACCACATTACTGATATCGATTTCGATCTGCAAGAGCTAGAAAGTAAAATAAATCTCATTTTTAGTATTCAGGGGCACCGCCTTAATGAGGTAATGAAAACCCTCACTATTCTATCTGTAATCTTTATTCCGCTTACCTTTTTGGCTGGTATTTACGGAATGAATTTTCGCAATATCCCAGAGCTAGAAACTGAAAACGGTTATTTTATACTCTTGGGAATAATGTTCTTGATTAGCCTTGGTAGCGTTTGGTATTTCTACAAAAAAAAGTGGTTCTGAGTTGCCCCAAAACCACCTAAAATTAAGTATCTAATTCAGAAATTACTTTCTAATCAATTTCTGTTGCCCTAGTATTTCACCCTTACGGTAGATGCGTAGCTGATAAAATCCTGCTGCTAAATTAGAAATATCGATTCGAGATCCATTGGTAGGATAAGTGCCCATAAATTTACCTTGCGCATCTATAATTTCAACTTCGTCAATCTCCCTGTTGGACTTGTATTCCAAATAAGTACCTGAATTTGGATTAGGATAAAAATCAAAACTAAAAGCCTCTAAAGCTTGCTGCTCCTCGTTACCAATACCTAAAGGATTAAGATGAAATTTATACATCGTAGTTGGGTAACTTGAGAATTGACGATTGAAGCCGCCCATAAAGTAAACGGTATCGCTAATCACAAAAGAACCAGGTGCCCATAAACTTCTGCCAGGATGTGCTGGTAATTGCGTCCAAGTATCGTTCGTAGGGTTGTAGCGCCACATTTCACCCGTGTTCATAAAACTATGATTGTCGCCATCGCCGCTTAATACATAACCAAAACCCTGATTGGAAAATTGAGTACCCGCTACTCTCGCCTCACCGGGAAAATTAGCCATAGTGGCCCAGTTATTAGTTACTGTATCCCACTTATACCAGTCGTCGTAAATTATATTACCCCCGTGGCCCATGCCTGAAAACACGTCTTTGCCAATGGCAAATTGAAAAGGATGGTGACGCGAACTAGCAGGAATATCAGGTAGCTGCGACCAAGTATCCGTTTGGATGTCATAGACCCAAAAGTCTTTTAAGTCGCCACTATTGTCATTTCCTAAACCCATATAAATTTTACCATCGGCGGCCATTAATGAAGGGTGACGACGCGCATTACCCGGACAAGAAGCTAACTCGGTCCACTGGCCAGTTTGGGGATCAAATACCCATAAATCGTCAAAATATTGAGTATTGGAAACACCAAAGCCCATATAAGCCAAGCCTTCGTATGTGGTTCCAATGGAAAATGAACGCGCTCCACCGGGAAAGTCAGGTAAAGTGGCCCAAACATCCGCTACAGGGTCATAACGATAAAAATCGTCTGTTAAAGCGCCAAAACTATTGGTACCGGTTAACATATAACCAAAACCATTCAAGGCAAAAGTTACTGGATGGTGCCTACCACTAGGAATGGTACCCGCCGTTATCCATGACTGTGCAGATAGAGTAGTACTAAAACCTAGTAACAGACTCAAAAATGTTGTTCTAATAATGTTTCTTTTCATGCAGAGTTTAACTAAAATTGATTCTATATGTTTACAATATTAAGGTTTAAACATTAAATTTTAACTACTCAGAAGAATTAATCTCTTTTCCCTTTAACCATTAGCCACCAATGGTTCCGTGGTAAATATAGGCTGCAACAAAAAGTAGGTTTAAAAGCAAAGCGATACGAATGAGTATTTTCTTCTTAAAAAGAACAGTGCTAATACTAAGAATAAGCATCGCTAAAAAAAGAAGTCCCCAGTAAAGATGAACCATGGCAAATAGAGCGGCGCTTTTGTAAAAATAAGGGCCTGTCGCTTGCTCTCCAAAAGAATATAGCTCGGTCCAATTAATTACTTCCACTAAAAACCATTGCCCCAAATTTAAGAGCACCATAAAGAAATTCAGGCCCAAAGTGCCAAGATTCAAAGCTTTCCCACCTTTATTTTCCTTTTTCATTTGCCTTAGATATTAATGGGTAGCTCTAAACCATCCCAAGCTAAAAAACGGTTTTGCTTTAATTCGGCTTGCACCGTGGCATGCCTACCCATTTGATGACTGATATGAGTAAAATAACAATTTGTAACACTTAAGTCATCCGCCAAAGTTAGGGCCTCCTCTAAACTAAAATGCGAATGGTGCTTCTCTTTGCGCAAAGCATTAATCACCAAGTTTTCTAAGCCTTGTAATTTCTTCAATTCAGGCTTGGGAATATTGTTGGCATCGGTTATATACGCGCAATCGCCCACCCGAAAACATATTACTGGTAAATCGGCATGCCAAAGGAAAAGCGGCTGCACCTTTATATCGCCAATTAAAAAGGTATCAGTAGGTATTCTTATAAAGTTTATTTGAGGAATGCCAGGATAGTCGGAATTTTGAAAAATATAAGAATATTGCTCGCGGATACGCATTTCAACGGCTTCACTGCAGTAGATAGGAATGCTGTGTTTTTGGATGAAATTAATGGCTCTTAAATCGTCAATGCCAGCGGTGTGATCCTGATGTTGATGGGTAATTAACACAGCATCAATATCATCAATACCCGCCCGTAAAAGTTGGTAACGCATATCAGGACCGCTGTCTATCAATACCGTAGTTGTAGCCGACTGTAGAATTGCGGAGCTTCGCAAGCGACGGTCATTCGCATCTACCGAAGTGCAAACCTTGCACTTACAACCAATAACTGGCACCCCTTGAGAGGTACCACTGCCTAATATTTTCAAAGTCATTTCCACCGGTCAAAATTAGGCTAAAACTTTTAGGCTTTTAAAGATGTTTACGAGAATAGAATCCTACTTTTGTGTGGAATTAATAGCTAAAATCGCTCTGTCTTATGGAACGTCTCGTTCTCTCTACCGCCCAGAAATCTCTGAAGGTAAACCTCAATGAAAACATTTATGGAACATTTGCTGAAATTGGTGCTGGCCAAGAAGTAGTTCGAAATTTCTTTCGTGTTGGTGCCGCTTCAGGAACTGTAGCCAAGGCCATGAGCGCCTATGACAAAAAGTTTTCGGACGCTATTTATGGAGTTGAAGAAGACGGCCGTTATGTAACCGAAGCGCGCTTGCGCAAGATGCTTGACCATGAATATGGATTAATGGAAGAACGCTTAGAGCGTGATCTTCACCCCCAAAGATGCTATTTCACTTTTGCTAATACCGTTGCTACCATTAACTTCACGCGTAAGTTTAAGGGACACGGTTGGATGGGAATTCGCTTTCAGCTTAGCGCCGATCAAGAACCGAATGATGTACTATTTCATGTGCGCATGAAAGAGGAAGATGCGGCCTTACAGCAAGAAACGATTGGGGTTATGGGCGTAAATCTCATTTATGGAGTTTTTAATATCCGTAACAATCCCGAAGAGTTACTAAAATCGCTTTACGACAATATTGCCCGTTATAAAATGGAGATCGACATGATCCATTTTGAAGGGCCTGAGTTTGCCCACGTTGATAACCGTTTGATGTCGCTAAGACTCTTACAATACGGCATGACCGACGCTGTTATTTTTGGTCCTGAAGGCAATAATATATTACCCGCTGCCCTACTCTACAAAAAGAATATTCTTACCGTAAGAGGAAGTTTCCGCCCTGTTACCAAGGTAAATATGGATATGATTAGCAAGGCGAGGAAAAGCTTTATGCAAGAGCGTAAGGTTAGTCCCGATACGGTAGAAGTCCTTTTTGAAATTACCCTAAATAACCTCAAAGCGGAAGGTGAAATTGACGAACAAGATTTCTTGGATAGAGCAGAAATTCTCTGCTCACTGGGGCAAACCGTACTCATTTCAAATTACCAACAATACTATAAGCTGGTTGAGTATTTCTCTCGTTATACAGAAGAACGCATGGGCCTTATTATGGGTGTTAGCAATTTAAACGAGCTTTTTGACGGACGTTATTACCGCGACTTAAAAGGTGGTATACTAGAGGCCTTCGGAATTCTTTATTCTACCGATCTTAAGCTTTATGTGTATCCTTATCAGCCTAATCCTAATGAGCCCATACAAACTAGTGAAAGCTTAAATATCCATCCGCGCTTTAAGCCCCTTTTCGACTTCTTAGTATTTAACCGCAGAATAAAAGATATTGACGATTACGATCCGAGTATCCTGCAAATCTTCTCGCGCGATATCTTAAAACGCATCCGCAAAGGCGAAGAAGGTTGGGAATTTGCCTTACCCGAAATGGTAGGTAACATGATTAAGGATAAAAAACTATTTGGTTACTTGAGTAAGAAAAAGGAACTGAGCCAATAAGTGCCAAATAAAATTCAAATTATAAACTAAGGAGGTAATTGATTAACAAATCGATTTCCTCCTTTTTGCTGTCTTTACCAAAGGAAACTCGCAGCACGGTATCTTGGTGATTGGGTTTTAAGGCAGCAATTACATGCGAACTTTGCACACTTCCCGAGGAACATGCGCTTCCACCCGATACGGCAAAACCATGCAGATCTAAGTTAAATAGTAACATGCCATTATCATCTTTCAAAGGGAAAGAAATGCTGGCCACGGTATACAAACTTTTTCCTAGTTCACCACTGAGTCCATTGGTATAAACCGCTGGAATTTTCTCTTTTAATTGCGCTAAGAAATAACTTTTAATCTCTTCAATATGAGAGCGTTCTTCATCCAGATGCTCATAAGCCAAGCTCAGGGCTTTCGCCATGGCCCCTACTTGAAAAATATTCTCCGTTCCACCGCGTAATCCTCTTTGTTGCGCTCCTCCCGAAATTAATGCTTGTACTTTTAATTTTTGCGAGAGGTATAAAAACCCTACCGCTTTTGGACCATGAAATTTATGCGCCGAAGCCGAGGCAAAATCAATCGGTAAATCGCCTAAATTTAAAGGGAAGTGCCCCACCGTTTGCACTGTATCACTATGAAAATACGAATTGTATTTATGGGCTAAATCGCCAATGGCTTTTAAATCGTTTAGATTGCCGATTTCATTATTACCATGCATCAAGGATACCAAAGCTGGTCCTTCTTTTTGCAACTCATGTTCTAATTCTGCCAAATCAATTTGTCCCTGCGCATCTACCGAAAGGACAGAAAACTCGGCGCCAAAGGCCTTTGACCAAAGTTCAGCGGCGTGTAAAACCGCATGATGCTCGAGAGGACTGGTGATAATGCGCTTTACTTTTAAATCGCGCAAAGCCATTACAATGGCCGTATTGTTAGCTTCGGTACCGCCTGAGGTGAAAATGATTTCCGCACTTTGGCATGCCATTAATTTGGCAATTTGCTTGCGGCTAGATTCCAATACCACTTTGGCTTTTCGACCAAAAGAGTGGCTACTGGAAGGGTTGGCTTGTGAGCCTAATAATAATTCCGAATAATAATCTACCACTTCTTTGCGCATAGGCGTGGAAGCGGCATAATCGAAATAAATGGGAGTTTGGGTCATAATTTAAACCAAGAATCTATCAGCGCTTGTGTGCCGGTTTCTCGATTGGCGTAAATGAAAGTATTGGAGCCTTTGGGACAATAATATTGGCTAGTATAATGTTGAGCGTGGGTCGCAACATGCTCAATGGCATCGCAAATTTCTATCACCTCTTTATCCGTTAAAGTGGGATGCACCGACAAGCGAATCCAACCGGGCCGCACAAATAAATCACCCGCATCAACTTGCGCTCTAATTTTATCGCTCGCTTCTTCACCTAGGTGAAAAAGATAGTGCCCATAAGTTCCCGCACAGCTACAACCGCCTCGAGTTTGAATGCCGAACAAGTCGTTAAGCAATTGCACTACTAAATTATAATGCAAACCTTCCACAAAGAAGGAAATTGCGCCTAAACGCTCTTTAATATTTCCGGCTAAAATAACGAGACCTGGAACCTTTTCTAAGCGATCAAAAATATAAGTAAGCAATTCATGCTCGCGAGCTCGAATGGCTTTTACCGTCATTTTCTCCTTCAAACGAATGGCTAAAGCGGCGCGCATGGTTTGTAGAAAACCAGGGGTCCCGCCATCTTCACGGGCTTCAATGTCGGAAATATATTGGTGACCACCCCAAGGGTTAGTCCAAGTTACCGTGCCACCACCGGGATGATCAGGAACTTTATTCTTGTATAATTTAGAATTAAAAATCAGAACCCCAGGTGTGCCTGGTCCGCCTAAAAATTTATGGGGTGAAAAGAAAATCGCATCCAGTTGAGCGTCAGGATCACTCGGGTGCATATCAATATCAACGTAAGGTCCGCTGCAAGCGAAGTCTACAAAGCAATACCCACCCGCGGCGTGTATCATTTTGGCTACTTCATGATAGGGCGTGAAAACGCCGGTTACATTACTTGCGGAAGTGATACTCGCAATTTTATAAGGTCGATCGGCATATTGCTCTAACAATTGGGCAAAATGATTAAGGTCGAGAGCGCCTTGTGGACAAGGATGAATTTGCACCACTTCCGCGATCGTTTCTAGCCAAGAGGTTTGATTCGAATGATGCTCCATGTGGCTAATAAAAACAACTGGACGTTCGTGTTCTTCAATCTTAATACGATCGGCGAATTGCTCAGGAATCTTAAAACCTAGGATGCGTTGCAGTTTTAACACTGCTCCCGTCATTCCTGTTCCCGTGGGAATAAAAGCGTCATCTGCGGCAGCGTTAACATGCTCTTTTATAATGCGTTTGGCTTCGCTATAAGCCGCCGTCATCATGGCACCCGTATACGAAGTTTCGGTATGTGTGTTGGCTACTAAAGGACCAAACTCCGATTTCATTTTATCCTCTATCGGACCATATAATCTACCACTCGCAATCCAATCGGCATAAATAATACGTTTAGGCCCGTAAGGACCAACAAATTCGGCATTTTGGCCAACTATATTATCGCGAAACTCTTGGAAGTGCTCCTCCCATTTCGTGTGTGCCAGTTTTTGAGTGGTAGTGTTCATAAGCTAAAAATTATTTGGCCAGCGCTGCAAGTTCATTAATAAATCGTTCTCCCAAACTATCGGCAGCCGCTTGAGATTTTGCTTCGGTATAAATGCGGATAATCGGTTCTGTATTCGACTTTCGCATGTGAACCCATTCATCGGCGAAGTCAATTTTAACACCATCAATTGTGCTAACTTCTTCCTTTTGATATTTCGTAGCAATGCTGTTTAAAATGCCATCTACATCCATTCCCGCTTCCAGTTGAATTTTATTCTTACCCATAAAATAAGCTGGGTAAGAGGCACGTAATTCACTTAAGGTTTTTCCCGCTGTTGCCAGATGCGAAAGAATAATAGCTATTCCAACCAGTGAATCGCGACCATAATGTAAGTCGGGTAAGATTACGCCTCCATTACCTTCGCCACCTAAAACAGCCTTAACTTCTTTCATCTTGGTAACCACATTCACTTCACCCACGGCAGCAGCGGCATAATCAACCCCGTGCTCTTTGGCTAAATCGCGCAAAGCACGGCTGCTACTTAAATTACTTACGAGAGATCCGCTTTTATGATTTAATAGGTAATCGGCGGCAGCCACTAAAGTGTACTCTTCGCCAAACATTTCACCATCTTCAGAAATAAGGGCAAGGCGGTCCACATCGGGATCTACTACAATGCCAATATCACAAGACTTTTCTTTCACTACTTTCATTATGTCACCCAAATGCGCTTTCAGCGGCTCGGGGTTATGTGGGAAAAGTCCGCTTGGTTCGCAGTATAACAGTTCGGTACTTTTTACACCTAAACGCTCTAATAATGGGGGAATAGAAATTCCACCGGTAGAATTTACCGCATCAACCGCAACTTTAAGATCGGCTTTAGCAATGGCTTCCACATTAACATAAGGCAATGCCAAAATAGCATCAATATGTTTTTCGATGGCGTCTTCGCTGCGAGTAGTTTTACCTAAAGAGTGTACTTCTACAAAATCGTAGTCTTCGGCATCGATCATGCGCATTAGCTCCTGACCGTCGGCACCAGATATAAATTCGCCTTTTTCATTTAATAATTTCAAAGCATTCCATTCCACCGGATTGTGTGAAGCAGTAAGAATAATTCCCCCTTGGGCTTTTTCAAAAACTACCGCCATCTCTACCGTTGGTGTAGTAGAAAGATCTAAATCGATAACATCAATACCGCAACCTACTAAGGTGTTTTGCACTAAATTTTGAATCATTGATCCACTAGGACGAGCGTCGCGGCCAATAACCACTTTAACTGCGCCATTGGGATTTTTGCGCTTCAACCAATTTCCATAAGCAGCAGCAAATTCTACCGCATCTAATGGACTTAAGTTTTCGCCTTTCTTTCCGCCAATGGTGCCTCTTACACCCGATATAGATTTTATTAAGGTCATGCTTTGTATTTGTGGGCAAATATAAATATTAGGCTTGCTTAATTCTTGAATTGTCGCATCAGATTTTCGTTGCTTAGGAAATGATGAAACCTTACCCCATTCATAGCGACCATTAAAGAGGGCTTTGCAGACTAATTTTAAGTCCCTCTCCTTGGGTTGCTTGCTTGGCTTCTCTATAAAGGAAAGAATGAAGCGCTATAAAAAGCTTTTAGAAATAAATAGTAGGACACACAGGACCTAGGGCTTTAATGCGTTTCTTCCAATCTCGCTGGTTTAAAAGACTCTGAACCTAAGTTCGATGAAGCCGAATACATTATAATCAAGCCTTAAACACTTAGATTGCAAGCTTGTTGATTAATTTGTGAAAAAGCGGTGATAAGGCTGTACCTTTGCTGTGCTTAAAAGGGTACTTTTAAATATCCAATGGTAAAATATGTTTGAAGACGATAACGAAGACGAATTTTTTAACCTCCTAGAGCTAGTCGATGACTTCAAACGAGCGCAAGCGCAGGGTAAATCGGCCTTTTACGATTTAGAAGAATTTGAAGCTATTGCCGACTACTTTTACGAGTTAGGAAAAATTAAACAAGCACTAGAAGTAGTTGATATTGCTACTAGTCAGCACCCTTATGCCACTCATTTATGGTTTAAACGCGTGCAATATTTAACCGCTTCCGATAATACGCAGGCGGCCAAAGATGCTTTGAAAGAATTGGAAAAGGTAATGCCTGAATCCTATGACTTGTATATGGCGCGTGCTGGATTGTTTAGCAAAATGGGGAATCATCAAAAAGCAATACAACAATATCGCCAAGCTCTAAATTTAGCAGAATATCAAGAAGATGTCTATCATCTTTTAGCTTTGGAATATCAATTAACAGGAGCCTACGAAAAGGCCCTTAAATATCTAAAGCTTTCGCTAGAAGTGTATCCCGACGACGAAATTGCAATTTATAATATCGCTTTGTGCTACGACCTTTTAGATCAGCAAGAAGCGGGACGTGATTTCTTTTTAAAATTAATCGACGAAAACCCTTACGGGGAAGTGGCTTGGTACCACTTGGGAATTATCTATGCCAAAATGGAAGAGTACAATCTTGCCATCAATGCCTTAGATTATTCTATTCTTATCGATGATTTCTTTTCGGCGGCTTATTATGAAAAAGCACGCATTTTAGAATTGCTTTTCCGTTTTGAAGAAGCGGCGGAAACCTATCACGCAACCTTCGAATTCGACGGCACGAGCGGTTATGCCTATTACAAAATGGGAATTTGCTATTTGCAATTACATAAAGAGAAGAAAGCAGAAAGTCACTTTTACAAAGCCATTAAAGAAGACCCCGATTTAGAAGAAGCTTATTACGAGCTGGCCCTAATGAAAGACGAAGCTAAAGAATGGGATGAAGCGGTTTTCTTAATCAATAAGGCAGTGGAATTGGACTTTGAAAATTGGAAGTACCAGCAAGTTAGTGCCTTAATCCACCAGCGTGCAGGTAAACTTGACGAAGCCAAAATAATTTACAGCGACTTAATTAAAAGTGGTTATTTCGAAAGCGACACCTTTATTCAGTACTCCGAGCTTTTAAACGACCTATGTGAGTTTGAAGAAGCCTTGGAAGTATTGGCAGAGGGTATTAAAAAGTTACCCAGTGCCGCTGCTCTCTATTTCCATTTAGCGGGATTCTTTTTTATCCAAGGCAAAGAATTGGAAGGTGCCATCCAACTGCGCGATGCACTCAACCTGTACCCCGAGGGCAAACTGTTTTTCCTCGATTTGTTTCCAATTTTAATCGATCACCCGATGGTGAAAGAAATCCTTAACAATCCATCAAAACGATTCTAATTTTCTCGCAGCAGCATGCAAAAATTTTTCTTATTCCTTAAAGGTATGGCCATGGGCGCCGCCGACGTAGTTCCTGGTGTTAGTGGTGGTACCATTGCTTTTATCACTGGTATTTACGAAGAGTTGATTGAGAGTATCAATCGTATTAATTTAGAGGCGCTTCGTACCCTGCGAAAAGAGGGTTTTGCCAAAGCCTGGGAATATGTAAATGGTTGGTTTTTTGTCCCCCTTTTCTTAGGGATTGGTGTTTCGATTGTCTCCTTAGCCAAAGGGATTTCTTGGTTATTAGAAAATCAAGCTGTGCTTTTATGGAGCTTTTTCTTTGGATTAGTTTTCGCCAGTATTTTCTTTGTTGGCAAACAGGTAAAGCAATGGGGCCTTAGCCCTGCCCTTGCGTTTGTTGTGGGGGCCGCGATTGCCTATATGGTAACCATCCTCCCCGCTTCTGGCTCTAACGATTCCCTTTGGTATATTTTCCTGAGCGGTAGCATTGCTATTTGCGCCATGATTCTTCCTGGCATTTCGGGTTCTTTTATTCTAGTTTTATTAGGCTCCTATTCGGTTGTGTTAAACGCTATTCACGAAAGAGAATTAAGTATCATCTTCACTTTTGGTGCCGGTGCAATTTTAGGTCTCCTTTCTTTTGCACGTCTTTTAAAAGTAATGTTTGCAAAATACCACGATCTTACAATTGCTTTACTTTCAGGATTTTTACTTGGGTCTCTTAATAAAATTTGGCCTTGGAAACGGGTGGATGAAATTATGATTAAGCATGCCGGTGAAGCCAATGAAGAAATTGTTAATGTGGTAGAACGTGCTGTTTTACCAAACGACTTTAGCTTACCCGTTTTGGAAGGTGCTAAGGTAATTGGACAAACTCCCACTGATGCACAATTTTTACCCGCTTTAGGTCTTGCTGTCGCAGGAGCCGCCTTAATCTTCCTACTTGAAAAATTAGGTAGTAAAAAACCCAGCGAAGCCTAGTTTATGCGTTTTGGCTTAATTGGAAAAAGTATCGATTACTCCTTCTCTAAGGCCTATTTCACCGAAAAATTTAAGCAGGCAAAGCTCGATCACAGCTATGTAAACTGCGACTTAGAACAGATTACTCAATTCCCCGCCTTATTTGAGAGTACAGAATGGACTGGGTTCAATGTGACCATTCCCTATAAAGAGCAAATCCTGCCTTTTGTGCATCATCTCAGTCCAGAAGTACAAAGCATTGGTGCCGCCAATGTTATTGCGGTGCGCAAGCAAAAGCTTTATGCCTATAACACGGATTATTTAGGCTTTCGCCAAGATTTGCTCGAATTCCTATCTACCGAAAGGCCCGAAAAAGCGCTTATTTTAGGCAGTGGCGGCGCATCTAAAGCTGTAATTTATGCTTTACAGCAGATGGGTATTAAAACACAAATAGTCGGTAGAACAGCACTAGAAGGTAAATGGAATTACAAGCAGGCCTCGGGCCGTCTAGCCGATTTTCAATTGGTGGTAAACTGCAGTCCCTTAGGAACCTTCCCCCTTGTAAATGATATGCCCGCCCTCAAGCTAAGCGATGATCTAAAAGATAAATTCTTCTACGACCTCATCTACAACCCGAGTGAAACCCGTCTGCTAAAAGAAGCCCGTCTGAGAGGTGCACATACCCGCAACGGCCAAGGAATGTTGATTCTTCAGGCCGAAGCAAGTTGGGACATTTGGACTAAGCCTTAAGTCCCGTCTTTTTTGCGCGCCAAAAAGCGATAATGCTTACGAGTACCAAACTTGCCACCGCATAATAAACCCAATTGGGAATGGGTACCGGATCACCTGCTGCGTAGGAATGTAAACCTGAGAGGTAATAATTGACGCCGAAATAAGTCATTATAATCGAGCTCAAACCGAAAAGAGTCGCAAAATTATAAGCAAACAATCCTGATACCTTGGGCACCAAACGTAGGTGCAAAATAAAGGCATAAACTAAAATACTAACGAGAGCCCAAGTTTCCTTCGCATCCCAACCCCAGTAGCGTCCCCACGATTCATTGGCCCAAACGCCTCCTAAATAGGTGCCAACGCTAAGCATAAACAAGCCGCCAATTAGGGTCATTTCACTAATAAATGACATCTCGCGAATAATGGCACGCAAGCGATTAAAATTGGCTGGTTTAATAAATATCATCAGTAAAAGATTAATCAATCCGATAATAGCGCCCAGCATTAGGAACCCATAGCTACCCGCTTCCAAAGAAACGTGAATGGTAAGCCAATAGGATTTTAAAACCGGTACCAGCGGGGTGATTTCTGGATTGAGATAACTAAGCATGGCGATCAATAAAACTACCCCCGCCAAAATATTGGTAGCGGCCATGGCTCCGGGCGACTTCCTGCTGAAAAGTATGCCCGCTAAGGTGCTCGTCCAAGCAATGTAAATCATCGATTCATAACCATTACTCCACGGGGCTCGCTCGCTAACATACCAACGTAAACCCAGTCCTAGCGTGTGAAAGGCAAAGGCTAAAATTAGCAGGACCACTAAGCCCGTTTGTATTTTATTAAGTTTCCAATCGGCTTTAAAAACACCCGTAAACAGCAGTATTAAAAAGGCCAAACCTAATAAAGTATAAACCAGCGCCAAGCGATTAAATATCTTGGCATTATTCAGCCAAATTTCGGCTGATTGCTGATTTTCACTGGGAATTACCGCCTTACCCTGATCCTTTTGAAAATCGCTTAAAGCATGAACTAAAGCATTGGCTTCGGCCAAATTATTCGTGCGTAAAGCGGAACGATAGGCACTAAAAAATTTTTCTGCGACGGGACTTTCCGAACCATGGGTTGCAACCCAGGTATTATTGGGGTCATCGATTAAAGGCACCAGACGCAGCAAATAGCCCGACAGCAGCATATTCACAATATTCACGCGTTCATCAGCATTAATCAAAGCCTTGTCAAAAGTGCTACGTTCTGCGGCCGCTTTGGTATTCGCTGTTTGAATTTCCTCTGATAATTTATAGGAACCATCTTTATTAAAGAAATCGCGATAAGCCGCGTGCTTGGCATCAATACCTAAATATTCGGCTAATTGACCTTCCTTATCTAACTTGATAAAAGGCAGGCCATACCAGTTTTCGTTATGAGAGAAAATAGATAAGATTACCTGATCGGCGTTAAGCCCATTATAGCTTTCGCTCCCGTAAACCTTGCGCATTACCTCGCGACTTAAGGTATGCATGGGCTTCATTCTACCGCGCACATCTTGCACCACCAGCTTACTAAAAAGACTGCTGTGGCTTTCACTAACCGTTGGTATCGCAGGGCTTACTTTTTCTTGTGCTTGCGCAGATGGGTTCATAAAGGTGCTAATGCCTAAAGCGATAATAAGAACGGTTCTGGCAGAGCGCAATTTTTTAATTTTCTGCGAAAGCTCATAAAAACGTGTGTTCTTACTGAAAAGCGTCATAATCATACCTAAGGTAAGCAAAGCGTAGCCCAAATAAGATACCCAAGTTCCCCAAAAATCATGGTTTACGCTTAAGTAGGTTCCTAATTCATCGCGATCGTAGGAGGATTGAAAAAAGCGGTAGCCGCGATAATCCAAAATATGATTCATGAAAATGCGATAATCACTAAAGTAGCCCAGCTCTTGATCCATAATTTTCACATCGCTGGCAAAAGATGCCGGACTGTTCGTACCTGGGTAGCGCTCCATTTCAAACTTATCCAGCTTTAAGCTGAAGGGTAAGGTCATCACTTTCGCACCGTAAGCCACGGACACAGCTAAGTTAGCATTGCCGAAGTTCTCACCTCTGCTATACACCCCTTTTTGACCGATAATAAAAGCTTCTTCCTTCTGGCCGTTGATATCCACCTGCATTTTAAGGGCAACCTGGCTCGAGTTAGAAATTTTCGGATCACCGGCCACCATAACTTCTTTAACCGATTTATTAAAATCTGCAAAAACGAAACGGCTGCCACCACGTGTATAAAGAGATCGCATTACCAAGGGAAAAGCTTTGCCTTCCTCGGGTATTAAGGTATCTAAAGCCTGAGTAGCCATTGTCATCTGCGTCATTAACAAATCACTGGCAATGCGCAGCTCGCCTTCTGTATAAAATATGTTTACCTGATTTGCTTTAAAAGTATTGGTGAAGTTAAAAGCCTGTCCGCCAATAAATTTCGTTTCGCCAAAGGCTAAAAAATAATCTTTTCGACCCGCTTCACCTGCCATGACAATTTTCAGGAGATTTTCGCCGTTGGAATCTTCTACTAATTCGCTGCTGGGATTGGGCAGAAAGTCTTCTAATTTAATTTTTATCAGATCATTACCAATTTGATATTCCTTCTCAAAATGGTTGTTCCCGAGAGAAGCCAATAGAACTGGTTCATTCACTTGATATTCCTGTCCATTTTTAAAGAACTTTATGCCCAAGTAGGTTTTCGCACTTAGAAATGTATTGGACTGTTCCCCTTGGCGAATGCCCATCATTCCTTCGAAACCCACATAGCGCGTTAGGGCCGCACCAATAATGATAATTACCATTGAAGCATGGAATAACAGGAGAGACCAGCGCTTCCGCTGAATGAATTTATAACGAAGGATATTCTGAATTAAAGTTCCTGAAAAGAGAACTAAAAGCACCTCGAACCAAGTAGCCTGATAAACCACTTTTTGGGCCGCATCGGTACCAAAATCATTTTCTATAAAAGTGGCCACGCCAATGGCGATGGCGAAAAGTAGTAGATAAACCAAGGCCGCTTTTTCATTAAAAAAACTCGACCAAAGTTTTAGCAGAGGAGACTGAGAAGGTTTATTCATCATGGAACCAAAGTCGCATTTTCAATGATCAAATCATAATGATAACCAGCACCAAAATCGCGATCTAAAACCAATGTGCCTTTAATGGTAACTATATGACCTGCTGGCACACCTTCCATTGAAGTGGCCACTAAATCGAAATCATCAAAACTACCATCCTTTAAATGTAGCCAGTTGCGATCCATAATAGCAGGATTTACCTTCACCACTTTGGCGGTAATTTGCACTTCCATATTGGCATATTTTTCCGAATTTGCCAGTAAATCTTTAATCTTTATCGAACCCTCACGGTTGTAGTCGGCTTCCGAAACGGGATTTGATTGCTGTATTCCAACTAATTTATCGATACTACTGGCGCCAGCTGCTGGGGCATTTTTCGCTCTTAAATCCGATACCAAGTAAATACGATCGAAGCTGCGATTAAACTCCGTGCTGAAGTAGTCGGTTTTGTACAAACCATCACCGTAGATGTACGTTTCACCTTCAGTAAAGCTTCCCTTAATAGTGGCTATCCAATATTCATCCTCACCTTCTGAAACGCGCAAATAGGAATAACGATCGCTCTCTAAAATCTCTAATGCTTTTACCTGATGTTCCGCTTTGTTACTGTTCGCTTTGTTTGATCCAGGCTTTTCAAATATCGACTGAGCCGCTTGTTCCGCTTCAGGTGAATTCTGCTCTTCAATCTTCACTGGGCCATTCGAACAGGCCATCATTCCACTTACTAGTAAAAGGCTTAGTAATTTTTCCTTCTTCATCTTAAAAATTAAATCTTTTTGTCAATCTTACATTTAATCGATAGCTGGTTTGTTGGCCCGATTTCGACATCTCTCCCAAAGTTCCTAAATCCCAGCCACTCTTCAGTCTAAAGCTCATTTCGGCACCGTAATATGCTTGGGCCGGCACCACGATTTCCCGGCCAGTATAAAGATAGCTTAGGTAGCGGTAATAGACCGCGGTATAAACTTTCCCATTGCCAAAGTAATGCGAATATCGCGCTGAATTTACTTCACTGCGCAAGTAAAGCGTACTATTTAAATTAAAGCGATAACTAAAAGTTCCGCCAATCCAAGGCACGCGATTATAACTGATATAGGCTTGAATGTTTTCCCCTTGCTTACCAGCATTTTGCTGAAAACGAGAATTATAGCTAAGGCCTAGATTGGTTCGTTTACCAATTTTAAAATTGGAGCGAAACCTTAAGCCTTGTCTTGCTTCTTGATCTGCTAAAAGGCGCTCAACCTCAGTATCGTAGGTCTCGAAAAATATAATTTGTCGGCGGGTATCGTAGGATCCAAAAACTCGCCACCAGTCAGTTACTTTTAAGCTGGAAGAAATAAATAAGGAGCTTAATTGTAATGCCGATTGGGCCGCGGCGGTATCGTAGTTCTCGTACAAGTCTACTTCCGTAGATGCGAATACATTGAGCCTTGAGCCCATCTGATTAGATGTTTGGAGATAGATAAAGCGACGATCTATCGCTCCTTGATTACGTTGCTCTAAAAATCCTGCGGTAACTTGACTGCGAAAGTTTTTACCCCCTTTATCGATGCCTATATAGGCACCATATTGAAAAAGACTGGTATTAAGGCCAAAGTTTTGGTAATCAGGACGGAAGCCCGCTAAAGCCCCAGCAAAATATCCGTTTTTGTTATATTCCCCTTGCAGCCCATCGATAGCACCCAAGGAAGAAGCTTTGCGATTTATTTTACGGCCTATGCTAAGCTCAAAATCTTCTTTTTTATAGCTAAGCGCTAAGTCGTATACATTAAAGCGGCGGTTATAGCCACGATAATCGTCATACAACCGGAGGTTTTCTTGGTAGTTAAAATAACTTTCCACCGAAAAGTTGCTTTCAGAGATATTGTCAATATTGAAATTTACCCGACCTACGAAACGGCTATTTCCTTGGTTCTTATTGTCAGGTGCAAAAATGGTATAGGATGCCGCACTTACGCGCGCATTTATTCTTTCCTTCTTTTCAAGTTTCGGCTTCTCTTCGGTTTTGGTTTCCGCTAAAATCGTCGCACTGGTATCCCTTTGCTGCTCTGCCGTTTGAACTACCTCGGCTACTTCTTCTTCCAATTCAATGGGAAGTAATTTTTTAAGAAAAAATTGCTGCCCTTTACTTAAAGTACAATCACCAATTTGCTTAGCAATACAAGATACCGAAGACTTGTTTACCACCATCAAACAAGCTTGGGCGCCTAATTTTTCATCTTGGTAAAAAAGAGTATCGCCTTTTTCGATCGCTCTGGTATCTGCAAATCTTATGTAAATATTCTCACCTGAAATAAAACTTATTTCCCCTTTAATATTTTCCTGTGCCACTAATGTAGCCGCCAAAAAAACTAAGAAAAGGATTAGGAGCTTTTTCATAATTATTCAGTTCCGCGCGGATGGCAATTATAGCAAGCATTACTTTCAAAGCGATAGCCGCCTACATCGTCATGCTCATTGCGCATTTCTGACTCATTACTATGTTCGTGACAATCGATACAACTAAAGAGGTTGTAGTTAGAACTATTGGTATGACATTCTGTGCAAGAGTTCCAAACTCCTTCATGTCTACCCGAGTAAATAGGGAAATGATCGTCATCGTGCTGACGATAGCCCGCTGGTGCCCAACCCGGGTTTAGACTATGACAAAGGGTACAATCGGTGGTAAAGCCAGAAGCACGATGATCGGGATTAGTGGCACTATTAAAGTCATCTAAATGACAAGAACTACAATCCGAGGAAACATCGGCATAATTGGTGGAGAGATGGCACTCTTTGCAATCTACCCCATTATGACCGCCAATTAAAGGGAAGAAATAGTGGAAATTTTCACCACCCCAGTCTTGTGAAATGGGCTCATGGCACTGTACACAGTCGGTACCAAAACCAGAAGCAATATGATTAGGAGTTTGGGTATTGAGATATTCTTCGCGGTGACAGTCGATGCATTCACTGCCTAGGCGCTCCCAAGCTAAATTATTGGATGAGCGGTGACAATCGCTACAAGAAATAACAGCGTGACTGCCTTCTAAAGGAAAACCGTTTTGTTCGTGTAGTTGCGGTATTTCATTAACCAACCAAGAATTTTCATCGTGGCAACGCACACAATCGTTTCCCACCGTCATCTGGTGCACATCGCTGTGGCAAGAAACGCAATTAGGATCGGCATCCGAAAACTCTAAAGTTTTGTGACAATCCATGCAGTCTGTCATTTTATGCTGCCCCTCTAAAGCAAAACCTGTTTGGGCGTGATCCCAACTAATTTCACTTAATATTAAAGACCAGCCATCGTTATTATGACATTCCTTGCAGTCTATCTTAAAAGTCTCCCCGTGTGGGTTCTGAGCACTCAGTCCTAGGTGAACGATTAGTGCTAAGAAGAATGACAATCTATACATTGGAATTTTTCTATGTTATAATCGGTGGTAAAATCCCCGAAACTATTTTTAAGCTGACTCTTATGGCACTCTTTACAATCCACTTCGGCATGTTTCCCTTCTAAAGGAAATTCGGTTTTGTTGTGATCGAAGAAACTCGCTTCCCACTCTTTAATATTATCGCTATGACAGGCTTTACAATCAGTAATGCCTTCTTTTTCAAACTGATTACCGTGAATATTATCCTCTGTATGACAGCTGTAACAATCGCTTGCTAAATCATTAAATTCCTGAATAAAGCCCAGTTCTAAATTGGCATCTTCTTTAAAGTGACAAGAGCGGCAATCCGTTTCTTGATGTGCCAATTGAAGGGCAAAGTCGGTTTGATTATGATCAAAATCGATGGTAGTCCAATTTTCTACTTGATGGCAAGATTTACAATCTTGACTCGGATAAAAAGTGCTATCTATAAAGCCTTCATGAATATCAACGTGGCATTCTATACAATTCGTACTATTAAATTTAAAAGTCCACCTTTTATCTTCATTAGGCTTGTGACAAGCAAAACATGGCGTAGCCAGATGCGCTCCTTCTAGCGGATAGTCGCTCGAATCATGATCATCTAAGCCATAGCTTGTGTAACTAAACTTTTCCTCTAAACTATGGCACTCTTTACAATCGGGTTTACTTAAATCGGGTTTGATGAACTCCCCCTCATGGTAATCGTCGTGGCAATCTAAGCACTGGGCAAAGGCAAGATCACGCTTATAATCTCCCCCAATATGGCATTCGGCACAAGAAACCGTTAAGTGCTGTCCTTCTAAGGGATAATCGGTTAAATTATGATTGAATTTATTAGAAACCTTAATCTTCTGCCAAGAATTAATACTGTGGCAATCGGTGCAAGAATTCCCAAATTTACCCTCATGCTGATCTTCGTGGCAATCGGTACACTTAGCAAATGCGATATCGCTAAACTGTTGAAAATCCTTGCCATTGCGGGTAGTTTTCTTATGGCATTTTATACAATCAACCTCTACATGCGCGCCTTTAAGGGGATAATCAGTTTTATTATGATCAAAGCCCAATAAGGTGTTGAAATTATCAAAGCCATGACAATCGGTACAAGAATTCCCTAACGTTGTTTGGTGATAATCTACGTGGCAGTTTAAGCACTCCTGCTCCATGCCTAAAAAAGTACCCTCTCGTTTTTTAATATCTGCGGAAGCAATAAAGTCAGGTTTGTGACAATCGCGGCAGTCGATTTTACCATGTTCTCCTTTTAATTTATAACCGGTTAAGTTGTGGTCGAATTTTTCTTCATCCAAGCGAACGGAATTAAAATTAACTCCGTGATGCTCGCTGTGGCAAGAAATACACGATTTTGTTTTCACTTCGGTAGATGCGTGATAACCGCGATTATTGTTAATTAGAAAGTCAAGCGTTTTATGACAATCGAGACAAAGCTTTTCTGAAACCTTCGCTCCTAATTCGTGGCACTTGGTGCAATTAGCCAATCCCTCTAAATCGGAGTGCGCCTTAGAGAGTTTTCCCGGTGAAAACTGAGCTGAAAGATTTATCCCGGCAAAAAGCAGGATAAGGAGGGTCGTTATTTTAAATAGCTTTTTCAATGCTTCTTAACGATTTTACCAAATTTCTTATCTACCTCAATACTGGCTTTTTGTAAGAAGGAAATGGGTAATTCACCCCCTGCAAAAATGTACACGCGATCATTTGGCAAGCTGATCTCTTCACCTTGCGCATCTGTGTAAACGATATCTTCTTTTCTAATTTCCTTAAGATTGCTTCCTAACAGAAGCTTAATTTTACCAGCATCTACGGCCGCATCTAAGTTCGTCCTATTTTGGGTCTTAATTCTCCCAAATTTCTCTTTCCGATAAGATAAATGAACCTCATTATGATCCATTAATAGCATGGCCGACTCTACCGCGGAGTCGCCACCCCCCACAATTACAATTTTCTCACCTTCTATGGTTTCAGGCTCTAAGAGGCGATAGGCCACTTTAGTAGATTGCTCTCCCGGAATATTCAGTTTGCGCGGGGTACCTCTTCTTCCGATGGCAATTAAAACTTGTTTGGCTCTAAATACTTTATCGTTTTTGGCCATTACCTTAAAATTATAGGCGCCCTCGGGTATAATTTGATCTATTTCACAATGCTCTTCTACTTCAATTTCGTTTCGGCCCAGAGCCTCATTCCAAATACTGAGCAATTCTTCTTTGCTCGTATTCACTAATTTCAATTTACCATAGAGCGGTAAATTCATCGGTTTGGTCATAACCACCTTGCTCCGCGGAAAAGTAAAAACGGTTCCACCAAGGCTATCTTGATCTACAATTTTAAACTTCAGGCCCTTACTTTTGGCCGTTAAGGCACCCGCAATTCCTGCCGGACCCGCCCCGATAATAAGTAAGTCGTATTCATCGGTACTTCTTTCCGGTCTTAAACGGGCAATATTTTCCACCGCCTGCACCCCTTGCTCCGCTGAGTTTTTAATTAAACCCATACCGCCGAGCTCGCCGGCAATGTAAATCCCGTTAATATTGGTTTCGTAGGTAGGTTTTACGTGTGGTAAATCTACGCCGCGCTTCTCGGTGCCAATACGTAAAGAAATGGCATCTACCGGGCAAGCATGAAAACAAGCACCATGGCCAATGCAACTGGAGGCATTAATTACCGTGGCTTGACCATCGATTAAGCCTAAAATATCTTGTTCGGGACAAGCCGTAATGCAAGCCCCACTGCCAATACAGGTGTTTAAGTCAATATAAGGATGCAATGAAACCGGCTCAAAACGCCCATCTTCTTTGGCTTGTGCAACTTTTTGCTGCACCACTTTAAAACGTTTGGAACCACGATAAACGTAATAGAAAACTATCCCTAGGCAAACTAAGAAGGTGAAACCGTATATGATTAATTCTTCTGTGCTCATTAAAATATCCAGGTATAGCCCATGGTTAAAGTGGCGCCAATATGCACCACCACAATTATTAACATGATAAGAGCGAAGGGGCGATGCGCCACATGCCAAAGTTTAAAGAGTTTTTGCATGCTCGCCAAACGCGCAATTCTCCTTTCCATTTTCCATTCTAATTTCGCTGAATTTAGCACTAGAGACTGCTGCTCCTTATCTAGGTTTAAGGAAGAAACACGTTTGCTTATTTCACTGAAGTAGTTTCTTTCAAACAAAAAATTACGGGGACCCCAAGCATAGGGATTTTTAAAATTGAGGATGTCGGTTTTTAATTTAGTATCCGAGCCAATGAGATCATCGAGAATAGATAAGCCCGCTTCTTGCTGTTTTCTAATTTCGACTAAACTCAATTCTTTACCACTAATGCTGCGGGGAATTTGATTGTAAATATAACGCCCCACTACCCCACTAGCCACTACAATTACCATAGACCAGAAAGCAATAGAAACGATTCCACCAAATTTAAAGGTGGTATGAAAGAGAATCATAATAGGCCCGACCGTGCAAAGGAAAATGTGAAATTCTAATAAGTAGCGCAAACGAATGAAACGCTCTAAATAGCCATATTTCTTCGCCGTTATGTAAAGTACTACGCCCACTAATATTAAGAGCGTTCCAAGAACGCCAAGGCCTTGGCCAAAAATTCCGCTTGCTTTTAAATAGGCATGCGAGTCTTGGTAAAATCGCTCTTCGAGCGGAGTCTGATAATACTCATAACCCTTTATTGATAGGTAAATAGTAACCAAAAGGGTCACTAATACCATCGACCAGATGTAAATCTGATGCCAAATGCGTGACATGGTTGGATGGTTAAAAATTAGCTTGGTTAGAAATTGTATAATTCCTTATACAAACATAGGCAGAATATAGGGTCTATTTAGTTCAGATTCTTATTTTAAACGAATCTTAAGAATTGATAAGAAAGGGCTTAAGTATTAATCCGCAAATTTGCCGCATGCGAGTATTAGTAGTAAAAGATGAAATAGGAATTGCCAACTTTCTTCAGCAAGGACTGGAAGAAGAAGGCTACCGAGTTAGTGTTTGTAATAATGGAAGGGAAGGATTAAAGCTAGCCTTGGAGGAAGAGTTTGCCATCCTACTGCTTGATTGGAACCTACCAGAATTCAGTGGATTACAAATCTGCGAAAGCATACGAGAAAAGGGAATTAGCAGTCCAGTGATATTTTTAACCGCGCGTGATACTAGCGAGGATATCATTAAGGGATTGCAAGCGGGTGCCAATGATTATATTAAAAAGCCCTTCAATTTTAATGAGCTCCTAGAGCGCATGAAGGTGCAACTAAGAGGTAAAGAAGCACCGAAAAGATTAGTGCTGGGAGCCCTCAACATTTTACCGGGCAGCAGACAAGCCTTTGTGAATGGTGAGGAAATTCATCTCACTCAAAAGGAGTTTGAATTACTAAGTTATTTACTGGAACGAAAAGGGGAGGTTTGTTCGCGCACCAAAATTATTGAAGACGTATGGGACATTCATTTCGACTATGAAACGGGTGTGATTGATGTTTATGTAAATGCTTTACGCAAAAAGCTTGGTGAGGCGGCGGGCCTCTTAAAAACCGTGCGTGGTATAGGCTATATGATTCAGAAATAATGAACTTAAAAATTAAAGATCGCTTAGCCCTGAACTACCTAGTAGCAACCTCTATCTTAATGGCGGCGGTTTTTAGTAGCATATACTTTGTGGTTAAAGAAGTGGTAATGTTTAATATAGACCGTGATTTAAGATACGAGTTAAATAAGCATACCAAAGAAGTTGAAGTGGTTGATAACAAGCTCAGCTTTGTAAATATTGAAGAATGGGAAGAACGTGAGCATCGCGAGGTGCAGGTGAATCCCGTTTTTATTCAAATTGTAAACGTCAAGGGCGAGATAATGGGGCGTTCACCCAATTTGAAAAACGATTCTTTACGCTTTTCCGATGCTCATACGAGCGAGTTTTACAATCAGTTAATTGGTGATCAAAGGGTACGTACTGCTCGTATTGCCTTAAAAAACCGAGGTAAAATAAGTGGCTATATCTTAGCTGCCATGTCGCTTGAGTCATCCATCACGGTGCTGCAAAAGCTACAAAATATTTTGGTGCTCTCCTTTGCTGTGGTGCTAATGGTACTCTTTTTCTTTTCGCGCATTTTAGCTGGTCGGCTTATTCGTCCTATCAAGCATTTGAGTGAAAGCATGGATCACATCAATCGCAATAATTTAGGGGAACGAGTAGATTTACCCAGTAAAAAGGATGAAATCTATAGTCTCTCTTTAAACTTTAACCGATTGCTAGACCGCATCGAAAAAGCACTTATTAGAGAACGGCAGTTTACGGCTGATGCTTCCCATCAATTGCGAACACCGCTCGCCGTATTAAAAGGAACTTTAGAAGTATTAATTCGCCGCGGACGCGATCAAAAAGAATACGAAGAAAAAATTAGCTTTTGCATTAACGAAATCGATCGCATGAGTAAAAGTGCGGAACAATTACTGACCATTGCAAGAATTGATAATTACCAAATTAATAGCAAAGTTGAACTAGAAGACATTAACAACATTGTAAAGGCGATACTAGATCGCTTTAAGGATCCTATTAATACTCAAAAATTAAAGCTTAATGTCAACTATTTGTTAGACAAAACCTGCAAAGTAGACGCTTACTATAGCGACCTCATTTTAGAAAACTTAATTTCTAACGCTATAAAATATTCTCGCATAAGCGGTGAAGTAAGGATTTCGATTTTTAAGAATCAAAAGGGACTTTTCTGCGAGGTTTGCGATGAAGGAATAGGCATTCATACAAATGAGTTGGAAAAAATATTCGATAGTTTCTATCGCTCAGATGCCGTGAATCACAATACCATAAAGGGAAATGGCCTTGGCTTGGCTATTGCTCGCAAGGCGGCAGATAGTATTGGCACCAGCTTAACAGTTAAAAGTGTTATTAACGAAGGTTCTTGTTTTACCCTTTCCTACCCTTCAATATCTTAAGCCATTCTTAAGCTTAAAAAAAGCCGCACAGCCTTTCACCCAATTACCTTTGTAAAAAATTAAACTATCCATGATAGACCACATAATACATTTTAGTCTAAAGAATAAATTAATTGTTTTTCTTTTTACTGCAGTTTTAATAGGTGGTGGAATTTATTCTTTACTAAACTTACCGATTGGCGCTGTTCCCGACATCACCAATAATCAAGTTCAAGTAATTACTACTTCTCGCAATTTGGCGACTGAAGATGTGGAGAAATTCATCACCTATCCCGTTGAGCTCGAAATGGCCAATTTACCAGGTGTAAAAGAAATTAGGTCTATCTCTAAGTTCGGACTTTCGGTAGTGACAGTGGTGTTCGAAGATAAAATGGGAAGCTATTTACCGCGTCAGTTAATTGCCGAAAAAATTAAATCGGCCGAAGAGCAAATCCCCTCCAACTTTGGTAAACCCTTTATGGGCCCAGTTACAACTGGTTTAGGGGAGATATACCAATACGTTATTGATGTAGATTCGAATTATAAAGATTGGTATAGCCTAAGCGACATTCGCACCATACAAGACTGGGTGGTGAAACGCCAATTGTCTGGTATCCCCGGAGTAGTGGAAATAAACACTTGGGGCGGTTACCTGAAACAATATGAAGTAGCCATTAATCCCGCGCAATTACGCAGCCTAAACATTCCTATCGGCAAAGTATTTCAGGCCTTAGAAAACAATAATGGCATTGCCGGCGGGGCCTATATAGAAAAGCAGCAACAAAGCTATTTTGTAAGAGCTGAGGGCTTGTTGGAAAGCCTGAGCGACATCGAAAATATTGTGGTAGAACGCCGTAATAATATTCCCATTTTAATAAAAGATTTGGCCACAGTTGACTTTGGTCACGCGACGCGATTCGGTGCCATTACGGGCAATGCAGAAGGTGAAAAAGTTCTCGGTCAAGTTATGATGCTTAAAGACGCTGACTCGAAAGCGGTTATTGACGCGGTAAAAGCCAGAGTTGCGGAAGTACAGAAAACCCTACCTAAAGGAATAAGCATAAACCCTATTTTAGAGCGTAGTGAGCTCATTGGTAAAACTACTTTCACCATTGCCGAAAACCTTATTCTCGGTTGTTTAATTGTGATTTTCGTGGTGGTGCTTTTACTAGGAAACTGGCGCTCGGGTTTAGTAGTTGCCTCCGTTATCCCACTTACTCTGCTTTTCGCCATTAGCATGATGTACATTTTTGGCGTAGATGCAAACTTAATGAGCTTAGGAGCCATTGACTTTGGGATTATTATAGATGGAGCCGTTATTATAATTGAGTATATCGCTTTTAAGATTAGCTCGGAAAGGGAGAACATTCTTAGCTTAAGCAAAGAAAAACGTCAGGCTTTTAAAGATCAAATTACCTTTAAGGGCGCCAGTAAAATGATGCACTCGGCGGTTTTCGGGCAGTTGATTATCATTATTGTTTTTATACCCATTCTCTCCCTCGTTGGCGTGGAAGGCAAAATGTTTCGGCCTATGGCCCTCGTTTTCAGCTTTGCCTTAACGGGAGCGATGCTCCTCTGCTTTACTTATGTGCCCGTAATGGCCTCCTTATTTATTAAGCCGAGTAATTTAGAGAAAAGCACCGTTTCTAGTCGCTTAATTGATTTCTTAAAAAGGTTTTACCGTCCTACTATCGTTTGGGCGATGGATAAAAAAGCCTTGGTATTAAGTTTATCAGCTGCCTTGTTAATTGGCTCTGCATTACTTTTCAATAGTATGGGTGGGGAGTTTGTACCTACCTTGGATGAAGGTGACTTTGTAATTCAGCCCGTTTTAAAAACGGGAACATCCTTAGGCGAAACGGTTAAAATTACCACGCAAATTGAAGAAGTTTTGATGGCCTTCCCAGAGGTGGAGCAAATTGCTAGTCGCATTGGTGCCGCTGAAGTTCCCACCGATCCCATGTCCATGGAAGAAAGCGACGTAATTATAAAACTCAATCCGCGCAGTGAATGGACGAGCGCCGAAAGTAAAGATGAATTGGCCAATGTTTTTAAGGAAGCGCTTTTGGCTAAAATTCCCGGCGTAGAATACGAGTTTACCCAACCGATTGAAATGCGTTTTAACGAACTCATCACCGGAACGCGCTCTGATCTTGCTATTAAAATTTTCGGAGAAGATCTCGATATCCTTTATCAGAAAGCACTTGAAGTAGAAAAAGCGATTCAAAACATTCCCGGAGCGGCTGATATTAGTGTAGAAAAAACCGCAGGGCTGCCGCAGATGTCGGTGAAATACGACCGTGCCAAGCTAGCGGAGTTCGGGATAAATATTGCCGACCTCAACCAAATTATCTCTACGGGTTTTGCAGGTAGTAATGCGGGAAAAGTATTCGAAGGTGAACGCTCCTTCGACCTTGTATTGCGTTTCGATGAAGAACACCGCAATGAGATTAGCGATATTAGAAATGCTTCAATTATGGCGGCCAATGGCGAACATTATCCTTTAAGTGAGTTTGCTGAAATCAAATACGCCTTAGGACCCGCTAAAATTTCACGCGACGACACCAAACGCCGCATTGTAATTGGGGTGAACGTACGTGGTCGTGACTTAGAATCGGTGGTAATTGATGTTCAAAAAACCATTGCCGCGAAAGTAGAATTACCAACGGGTTACACGGTTGACTATGGTGGTCAATTTGAAAACCTCAGAGCAGCCAGCAAACGTCTGATGATTGCCGTTCCTATCGCCCTATTGCTAATATTCTTCTTACTCTATTTTGCCTTCAATTCGGTAAAAGAGGCACTCATTATTTACAGTGCCATTCCTTTATCAGCAGTGGGTGGTATCTGGCTGTTATATCTTAGAGATCTACCTTTTAGTATTTCTGCTGGGGTTGGTTTTATCGCCTTATTCGGTATTGCGGTGCTTAATGGCATTGTGCTTATCGAGGAGTTTAAGGAGCTTAAAGCAGATGGGATTATTGATATGAAAGAGCGCATTATTAAAGGAACTCAGGCTAGATTACGTCCTGTTCTTTTAACCGCATCTGCAGCAGCATTAGGCTTTTTGCCGATGGCTATTTCTACTTCAGCTGGGGCAGAAGTACAACGACCATTGGCCACGGTAGTAGTTGGTGGGCTAATATCGGCTACGGCGCTTACGCTGATCGTATTACCTATTCTGTATGCCATTTTCGATTCCAAAAAAATTGTTTTGAAAAAAAGAAAGAAAAAACATTATCAAACGGGCCTCTTGGCGCTATTAATTGCGCTTCTGCCTTTGAGCGGCTTTGCCCAAAATAATGGCCCGAGCTTAGAGGAAGCGGTTGCCATTGCGTTAAAAAACAACCTAAAACTTAAAGCCTCTGAGTTAAGTAGTATGGAAAAACAAAAGTTGATTGCCACCGCTTTCAACTTTGAGAAGACCAATGTTTACTACAATTTCGACGAGAACAATATTGCGCCCAACAATGCCGCCCTCTCGGTTTGGGGGGTGCAACAAAACTTCAGCTTTCCTAGTACTTATGGAGCCCAACGTGGACTTAAAAAAGAGGAATGGAGAGAAGCCCAACTGGAGTTTACTTGGCAAGAAACGGCACTTGAAGCGGCGGTTTCGGCGGCTTATGTTAAAGTAATTTACTGGCAGAAACAAAGGGATATCGCCGTATTTATCGATAGCCTTTATCAGAAAACCGCCCAGTCTGCTGCTCTTAGTTTCAAGGCGGGTGAAAGTGATTACCTCACAAAGATTACGGCAGAAAGTAAGGCCCACCTTACAAATCTACGGAAAGTGCAAGCTTTAGCCGACCTCGAAAAAGCTAGCATGGATTTGCAAAAACTGTTACAGGCCGACTCGGTATTAAAGGTGCCCCAACAAGATATGCCTATGTTGAATATAAATCTGAGTGATAGCTTAGCAAACAACCCGAGTATTGCCCTGGGTATGCAAAGGGAAAAAATTCAGCAAAAGCAAATTTCCCTTTCGCGCAATCAGCTTTTACCCGATTTGCAAGTAGAGTACTTCCAAGGAAATAATGCACTCGCTCCAACTGACATTTACCAAGGCTTTCAGGCGGGTATTAGTATTCCACTGTGGTTTGGTGCCCAAAGTGCCCAGATACGATCTCAGAAAATTGCTTTGCAAAAAATTGCAACCCAAAACGAAAACTTAATGATCGAAATGCGCAGTGAAAGAGCTCAGCTTTTTAAAGAAATTTATAAATGGAAAATGGGGATTGATCACTACGAAAATGAAGGTAAAGATATCAGTGCCAATATTATTAGGCACGCCGAAATTGCCTATCAGAAAGGGGAAATCAACTTTATTGAATATTCCCTTCTCTTAGAAAATGCCCAAGAAATAAAAACAAATTACCTCGATAATTTAATGGCCTATAATCTTAGTGTCCTTAAGCTCAATTACCAGTTAAAATAAAAAGAATGAAAATTTCCACTCATACTATCAAGTGTTCTCTTTTAGCCTTCATTCTCATCGGCAGCTTTGCTTGCAGCGAAAACACGCCCGAAGAAGACGCTATTGAAGTAGCTAGTTCTACCAAGGAATTAGTGCTTTCTGAATTACAATTTAAAACGGCCAATTTGCGCATTGGCCCCGCCAGAACCCAAGTTTTTAAAGAGCATATTAAGGCACGTGGCGTTTTAGAAGCTTCGCCCGAAAACATGGTAAGCATTAGTAGCTATTTTAGTGGTTATGTAAAAGAAACCTCTCTTTTAGCGGGACAAAAGGTTCGAGCCGGTCAGTTGTTATTCACCTTAGAAAATCCTGATTACCTATTGGTGCAGCAAGACTTTTTAGAAGCACAAAGTATGCTGAGCTTTTATAAAAACGATTACGATCGTCAGAAGTCATTGCTTGCTGAGAATGTTAGTTCGGAAAAGAAATTCCTTCAGGCAAAAGCCGACTATGAAGTTACCGCCGCGCGCTATGCTTCCTTAAAGCAAAAGCTGAAATTGATGCATATTAATGCCGAAAACTTAAGCCCAGAAAACTTAAGTAGTACTATTAAAGTGACTGCTCCTATTGACGGTTTTATCAGCAATGTAGCCATTAGCCGAGGTCAATTTATTAGTCCTAATGAAAGTGCCGTAGAAATTGTGAATACGCATGATTTAAAATTAGCGCTCACGATTTATGAAAAAGATCTTCCTAAAATTGCTTTAGGCCAAGAAATGAGTTTCAAAATGGCAAAATATCCAAACAAAGTCTTCAAAGCCAATATTGATCTAATTAGCCCCGTAATTGATTTAGACAAAAGAAGTGTTTTGGTGCACGCCTCCTTAACTAAAGAAAGTCAGGCACAAGACCTTAGTCCGGGTAGCTATTTGGAAGTATCCATTATTAACGATAGCACAAGTTTATACTCGCTCGGCCGAGAAGCATTGGTGCAAAAAGGTACATACTACGAAGCCCTAGTATTGGATAAAAAAGAAGGCAATCAATATATTTTTAAGATTGTAAAATTGAAAATTACCGCTAGTAATGAAGATTACCTAGGCTTTTCTTTGCCAGCCGAATTGATAGACAAGCAATTCTTGCTCAACGGTACTTTCAGCTTACTGGGAGAATAAGGAATTGTTAATTCTTGCTGCTTAGCAAGGGCTAAGAACTTTGGCGGGAGAATTGCTACTTTAGCCCTAACCCTAAAGGAATGCTCATTCTCTCTATGAAGCATATTTATACTTTCTTATTTTTTGGCCTAAGTCTATTTTTAGCGCCCTTAAAAGCGCAAAATGAGGTGGTCACAATTGAATGCTATGGCCCTAGTCTTAGTGAGCTCTATACCATGTTTCATTCTGATCTGGTTATTTACGGCCAAGTCGTTTTAAACCATGGCCCCTTTACGCAATTTAAAATTATAGAGCTTATTAAGCAAGATGGCCTTTGGTTCGCAAAGGGCGACACGGTTAATATTTTTATAGATGACGCTGCTTTACAAAGAGTTTTATTAGAAAAACCCGACTATCAAATTAGCAGGATTTCCTTAAAGCTAGGGACTAAACATTGGCAATTAACATCGGGGACCGTTTATAGCTTAGAGCCATTGAAACTGGGCCAAAACATTGACATGCTTGATCAGGTTATCACCTTGCCCGCCAAGCCTAGAGCAAGTGCGCAAATCCTACAAGAATTTTTAAGCACCTATAAAACAAGCTTCTCCGAAGGGATTCCAGCCCAATTAAAAATTAGCGCAAAGGACTTAGAACGTTTAGAAAAAACGAATCCAATTATTGCTCTTTTCGAAAAGCAAGAGCGAAAATTTCTCAACGAACCTGATATTCCCGAAGAAGTTCTGAAGGAGCAAATTTATGCCGCCCAAGCAGTTGCATTAGATACTAATCCGCAGATTGTATTGGAACCTCAGTTGCTAGATAGTAGCCTCACTTTGCAAGATATCATACACATCAACGACTTTATACCTGAAGATGAGAGTGATAGCGACACAAGAGTACGGGTAATAATTAAAATTTTTATAGACAAAGAAGGGCGAGTTTATAAAACGGAACTGCTACGAGGCTATCGCAGCGATTATGATAATTACGCTTTAAACTGGGCTAAGCAGAGTGGACCTTGGCAGCCTCTTATTCAGCAAAATAGAGTGCGAAAGGGTTATTTTAATTTACCATTTTACTTTAAAAATAGTCATGCTAAGTAAAATCCTAGTTTCACTCCTTCTGCTGCTAAGCATTAGTTTACCCAGCCAAGCTTGCTCCTGCATAGGACCAACTACTTTTTTAAAATCAGTTACTAGTCATGGCTTAGAACTAAAATTTATTGGTATCGACAGCTTAACCCGGGAAAATCATCTCGGTGATAAATATAAATCTGCGGTTAAGAAGTTAGTCTTAATTGACCTTTGGTGGCAGCCTGAAGATGCCGCAAACACAAACCTTTACGCCAAAATTAATTTATTAGACACCCTGTACCTTTTAGAAGGAAATGGTGCCAATTGTTTGGGTTTTCTTCCCGATGCAACGCAAAATGAGCATTATCTTATCAGCCTCGACCTGAGCGTATTTGCGGAAAGAATTTCAGATAAATTTTCGGAAGTCAAAAAGCCGATTATTAGTACCAGCCTCTGCACGGAACCTATACTTTGGTTGGATGGCGATCGGGCCAAAGGTCACATTAGTAAAAACAAGAAATATCGTAAACGTGCTTTCGCAGATAGGTTTTTTAAGTTTGCTCAACATTACCGCGAGAAATCCTACCAATTTGAGGAGGCCAGTTTTGGCCGTAAATACTACGATTTTTGGTCGCAAGCTGGAGAAAGAGCAGCCAATTTCTTTTTGAAAGTATTTTCAAATAAAGGTAATTACTTCGAAGGTGGGCAAAATTGGTCTCGCAAGCGATTGCGCAAGATGGTCTTAAAAGTGCGGGCCGAGCAAAGTGCTTAATTCCCTCTAATCTTCTTGATTGCTTCAAAGTGATGATTGGTATGCCAATGCACGAAATAGAGAATTTCACGGATAGTGAGCTTCCCTAATAAAGGATGAGCCAAAAGGTAATTGTCTAACTGCGCTTCCGACCATTTCCGCTCTACAATCTTTAAAAATTTTAAGCTTAAAGCTTGATAAGTTCCTTCTAAATCTTGCGTTCCTAAAACAAGATTCTCATTAGCTTTATAAATCTCTGGCGCCACAGCGGGACCTTGTGCCTTTTCATGATAACGCTGCACTAGCGCGTCATAACTTCGACCAGGCCGATTAGGTTTCCCAAAGCCATAACGCAATAAAAATTTAGGCTTTGACAAGGCTTTGTTAAGCGGGATCAAGACTTTATTAAGATGATCGATATTTTGATTAACCGACCATTTACCATTGAGATCAGCACTTTTTTCCTCCTTTGATAAAGGGGCCAGAAATTCGCTGATTTCGGCATTAAGTTCTTGATACATTTTTATAATCTCCCCCTTCTTCATCTCGGTACTAAGCTTTTATTTGTAGTGCATAATTGTAAAGCAATCCCTCTAAACTATCTCGGTCGAAAATAGCACCTTTAATGCGGTTCTGATTGGGATCGATATTAAAATTGAAGGCCTGACTAAAATTTGCTTTTTCCAACAGAGTTTGCGAAAAAATGGCGCCTCTTAAATCGCTCGACTCAAAGTTGGCTTCGTTTAATTTAGCATCGCTAAAGTCGACTTCAGCTAAATTACAATTTCTAAACACCACCCCTTTTATAAGGCAAGCATAAAAGGATGAATGCTGCAAGTTACAGCCTTCAAAATGGGGGCTGAAAGCAAAGTCACTGCAAGTTTCAAAGGCCAAGCCCAATAGTTTACAATCCTTAAAATGACAATTCTGAATCGCTGTTTTTAAAAGCTTAGCTCCACTGAAATTGCAAGCTTCGAAATGGCAGTCGGTAAAACGGCAAGCGCTAAGATTAACCTCACTGAAATCGCAATTACTAAAGTCGCATTCTTCAAAATCTCCTGGTAAATCCAGGTAGTCTTTGAAATTTACAGCATTAAACTGCTCATCACTGCGATACTCATTCATTACTAGGCACACTTTTTAAAAATTGTTCCTCTCCCCCAACTATGGGAATACTGATTTGAGAATGCTCTAAATCCAAGCTAAGTTCAGTACCCGGTTTAGGGTGTAGGGTAAATTCTTGATCACTGGAAAAAACCACTAAGGCTAATTGTTGCCCCTTAGGTATTATTTGATCATCGGGATTGAGGTAAAAATGCAGGGTGTGAAATTCACCTTCTTTAAGCTCCGAAGTATGGGAGATGCTTCGATAGTTTTGCGGGTCGGCCCAGCCGCGGCTAATTATATTGGCAGTAATGGGCAAATCTTCTTCATTTTGCCAAGGCAAAGAAACCAAGGCCACGGAAAGGTTTGCCGCCGTTTTGTTTAAAATAGCGATTCGTAAATCCACCTCCATTAAACCCGAAATATGTAAGTCTTCTTGTAGAGTGAAAGTGCGAAAGACTAGGCGGTTTTTTGAGGAGGCATTTTCGGCCAATTCTTGCAGTGTGATATTGAAATCATCAATCCAAGTCATTTTTCCGCTACCGCCTTTCAAGCCAAGATTACCATTCTGATCCTCTTCCTGACTCAATTTTAAAACCACATCCTTGGCTTGCGGATTGGGAAAATCTGCATAAGCGGTTGGCTCTTGTGGACTATCGCTTTCACGTACGATCCAAGCACGTGGCTCCTCTTCTACTCCATTTTCAATGCCAAATAAATAACGAGTAAACCAGCGATTGCATAGTTGCATAGGAGGCTCGCCGCCGTGACCAAATTGGTGGGCGTAAAACATGGCTGGCAGGCCCATTTCCTTGGCCTTTTGATAAATGCGATAGCTATGTTCTGGCATTACATTCCAGTCGTTAAAACCATGCGACATAAGTAAAGCCGCTTTCATATTATCCATTTGCAGGAGCAAGTCGCGTAATTCCCAAAAATCGTTGAAGTCACCCGACTCACGGTCCATACCGGCTCGCAAGATGCCCTCTCGTACTCTTTCATTATTAGCTGCTCTTTTGGCGGGATCTCCGCTATGAATGAAGTCGTACAATACATCTATATCTTCCCCTAAATAACCACCTGGTGATCGCACTAAGCCATGCGAACGATAATAGTGATAAGGAGAAGTATTGGGAGCAACGGGAATAATAGCTTCTAGCCCATCTACACCAGTGCAGGCCGCCGCTAAGGCTAAAGTACCATTGTAGGATGTGCCAATCATTCCTACCTTACCAGTAGACCAGAAAGCTTGTACCTTTTCCTGACTTGTAAGGCTGGTGTAACCATTGTCTTTACCCGCTAACCATTCTATCACCGCTTTGGGCGCTAGTGATTCATTTTCACCACCTACTGTGGGCGCGCCTTCCGACAGACCTGTTCCGGGCGAAGCCGAGTGTACGACGATAAAACCACGTGGCACCCACTTCGCCACATGAGCGTTGGAAATAACAGGTCTATTAATGCGGGCTTTAACTTCGGGATGAACGCGCTCAGGGCCGATTTCGCCTAACTCGTGATTTACTTGCCAAAATAGACCATCTACGTCGTCCGCCACGCCACAGAAATATGGGCTGGTATTATAGATTACCGGCAGTTTTAAATCACCGTTTTCCGTTTGGGCTGGTCGGGTAACCGAAACATGCATACGGTCTAATTTTCCATCGGCATCGCTATCGAATTCGGTTTCTACCCATAGGTCGTGACGAATCCAGTCTTTCGCTTTCGAAAAGGCCGCTACAATTTGAGCCTCCCCATTTTCAAAAAAAGGCTGGGCCGATTCATCACTGCTAAGTTGCTCTTTTTGAGCGCTTAGATGCAGGGAACCAAGAGAGAGAAGGAATATAAAAAAGGTGTTTTTAAAGTGGGAAATCATGCGCGAAATTTAGCAGGGGAAGTTAAGAAAAAGACAGGGGATTAAAATGAGTTTAAGGTAGTTTTGAGTTTGGTGCTTTCTAATATATATGAAGGCCTATGCAGCAAGTTCGAAGCTTAAAAAGAATTCCATGGTGATTTGACAATTGTGGATATGGCATCGTTTAAAGTCTAAATTATTTTATCGCATTCCATAAATGGATAAAGATAATACTCCAAGAGTGAGCAGAAATATCCAAAACGAATAAAACCCTTTAAAGCCATCTTTGGCCCAGTGATAGATATTTACGAGCAACCATCCTATCAATAAAGCGCAATACAACAACAAGGAGAGGCTAATAATCCAAAATATGGTATTCCCAAAGCCTGTCCAGGTATAGTCCCTGATATAAACTAAGATGCATAAGAGTAAACTCGCAAGAAATAACCTTAAGTCTTTTTTTAATCTTTTTCGACTTTGAATGTCGGCCATTGTTAGATCTTGTTTGCTTGATATGAAACAGAGGGTGAATGGGTAATTTACTGCTTTTCTTTTTTTCTTCGCACATCAAACCATTTCAAACGTGAGCCCCGCCTTAGCGATTGCAGCGAAAAGCCCACAGCGAGGGACGAGCGAGGACTTGCAGCGGAAAGCGCGACCCGCAGGGGAAGGCCCAAAAAAAAACCACTTTCGTAAAAAAATGGTTTAAGTTTTTACTCCTTTTCAAAGTTATAATCGCGTTCTACCTTAGCAATTCTTGTTTTAAAAGTTTGATACCACTCACTTCTACCCTTCTCTTGAGCAATAGAATGTTGGGCATTTTCGCGCCAATTTTTAATCGACTCTAAATCGCGCCAATAGGATACCGTGATACCGAGTTCATTTCTAGCGCTTTCAATTCCTAAAAAGCCATCTTGCCGCTGGGCCAGTTTTACCATGGCATCGGCCATAGCCGCATAGTCTTGATTTTCACTGGTGATAGTCGATGTGAAAATAACGGCATAATAGGGCGGCGATGGGGTTTTGGCGATCATTTGATTCTTAAAGTATTGAGGCTAAACTCTTAGTTTTAATTTCTAGGTAATTCAGTTTTATTTAGATGCCGCGCCTACCTATCGAAGCTCTTCCACTCCATTGGCATGCAAGGCAAAACGTCCTTTCTCGCGGGCATGCGCCACCTCTTTCTCACCCCAAGGCCAGCCGCCAAATTGCGTTCTTTGATACTCCTCAAAAGCCTCACGAATTTCTTGATCGGTATTCATTACAAAGGGTCCGTATTGAACCACGGGTTCGCCAATGGGCTTGCCTTCTAAAATTAAGAGATACGTATCAGCCGCGCCATTTTTAAGCTGAATGTCTGCGCCTGCTTCCGCTTCAATTATACTTTGTACTGTGACCTGAGTATCTTCTACTTGCAGTGATTCACCCTTGTAAAAAAACAAGGAGCGCGTGGCTTGCGGATTGGTTTTGGGTAAAGTCCACTCGGCCCCTACTTCCATTTTAACGGTGTAAACTGCTACGGCGTTTGCAGGATTAGCGGCCCAAGAATCGGGGGTGGAGTCTAAGGCTTTCAGCGCTCCTATTTGCCCAGCAATTATTTGCACTTCGGTAGATGCGCCCGAAGAATCATTATGTCTTAGAACGGGTATGTCTTCGTTCCAAAGCATTTTAAAATGGGGTTCTACCATTTTCGATGCTCTGGGCAGATTGAGCCAAATTTGAAATATTTCTAAAGGATTATCACTATTTTCATTTACCAAGGGAAACATTTCGGAATGCTGCACCCCTTTACCAGCGGTCATCCATTGCACATCCCCCGCCATAAAACGACCAGCAGCCCCAAGAGAGTCAGAATGATCTACTACCCCTTCTTTATTAATGGTGATGGTCTCAAAACCACGGTGGGGATGAAATGGAAAACCGGGTATCGAACTACCATGGTACATTCGCCAGTCTTGGCTAGGACTAAAATCTTGACCAATATTTCTGCCGCGCAAAAGTTTTTCATCGGGGCCCATTTGCGCATTGCCCGCTGGATATTCGTCGCGATGATAGGCGCAAAATAGAAAGGGATCTTGGGTTTTCCAGGGAAAGCCCAGTGGTATAATGTTTTTGATTTTTTTCATAGCTACTAATTGAAAGGCTAAGATGGGAGGAAATGTTTAATGTAGCGTGATTTCAGGGGAGGAATGCAACAAAATGATTAGTGCTCTGACGGACATCAAAATAAAGAGCGACCAGTAGAATACCTTAAAACCTCTTACAATCAAATCCTGCTGTCTCTTCAAGCAATTATTTGATGGGTTCATTAAAACGACTTTCTTTACTGCAAAAGGCACTATATAACGATTCCAGAGATAGACGCTTAATCCAAAATAAAGTATAAATGAGATTTTTTCCATGATGAATTTTCCTTCAGGATTCTGAAAAGATCATTTACTCAATACCTGGCTTTTAAAAACGGCTGTTGGCCATAGTAGTTCCCATTATTTTCCCAAAGTTGTAAATAATAAATAGCCGCTGCCCAATATCCGATTGAAATACCTTCATGCGCTTTAATGCTTCCTTCTTGAAGCGGCCGACCTAAGGCATCTACAATGCGGTAATCTAATTCGATGTTAGGATTTTCCAGAAAGAGTTTAATCTGATTTGCATCTGCATTATAATGCACATTAAAAGGCTCATTTCCGACTAAAGTTTTAGTTCTTCCATTTTTGTCTAAATAAACTAACACTGGCTGATAATAGGAGGGAGCGTTTCGTTTTTGACTTCCTAAGAGGTAGAACCCCCCTTTGGTGTCGCTTAGACAATCCCGAAAAATAAAACCTGGCATCTTAGTCATTAGAAGGTAGTTCCTTTTCTCAATAATCCCGCTTCTCGAGCGAAATAAAAATAGGGTATCTGCGCTATAAAACTGCCAATCGATAAGCTTCTCAGATTCTTTTGTAGCGGGTAAACTGCTTACATTTCCATCAAACTGTGTGTAGTCATTACCAGCTAATCCCCTTTTTTGGAAATATTTAAAAATTGGAGAACAATCAAAATAAGTGGAATCATTGAGGGAGATCGAGAGCTGATATACCTTAGATTTCTCTTCGTTGTAAAAAAACTGGTCAATTCCTCCATCATAAAAGCTTCTGCGCAAATCCTCCAGATTAATGCTGGAACCAAAATCGCTAAAATTGCCTAAGCTTAAACTAGGATCAACAAAGCTACTGTCGATAGTAAATTTGCCTCGACTAAAGCGAATACGGCGATCATCTTTAAGTAGCTCCCATTGTTTCTCAGATTCCAAATAATGCAAACCAGCATCATAAAACTTAGGCTCTAAACGAATTGAATCCAAAATATGAAATTGCCCTTTCTCGGGCTCTAAAACCGTTAAATAATAGACCGTATTAGTATCATGCGCCACAAAGTTAAATGAGCTAGAACTGTCATTCTCTTGAACTAAAGGTTTTGAATGGAGAATAAATATGGAATCTTGCTTAAAGTGTAAAAAACTGGAAGCGATGCGATTGGGATAAACACTCCCTTCAAGTCCTCCATTTAAATTCCATAAGGTCCATGTTGGGTAAGAACTAGATCCGCCACCCGGACCATTCCGAATGAGAATTTTATTTTTCTTGAATTGATAAGCCTTCACAGGCGTGGGATTGCCAAAAGCATTTCGAAATGCTAAACTTTGATCGTCTCTTGGTCTGTAAAGGGTAACGGCTTGCTCAAAAGTAAATCCGCCAACTCCAAGCCAAATCTGTATTTGACTAGAGTCCGCCCCGTATTGCAATTTCTGAGGACTATAAGACTTATACTGACCAGGAAGGAGCTGAGGCAGTATAACAGGGCGCACAAATCCCTGAGCCCATATTGAGAAGGAAAATAATAAAAGGCCAAATATTCGCAATAATTTGCGCATTTTAAAATACAGATTAGCGCTCTAAATTACGAAAAAATGGGAGTTTAAAAAGCGAGGATTCTGAGAGTTAGAATAATGAAGAAACTAAAACCTGAGTCCATTATTTCTCGAAGAGAGTATAAACCTGAGTTCGGCGTAAAATTAAGCCTCAGAACTCTTATAAATAGTGGGTTTTAAGCCGAAGCGCTGAAGCAATAGCGGGCTATTGCGAAGGGC